>Ga0114923_10000011_pt1 | contig 213054 bp, 220 predicted proteins | sample SumtaG_FD_89578 | JGI IMG/M metagenome (GOLD analysis project Ga0114923, IMG submission 89578) | Deep subsurface microbial communities from Indian Ocean to uncover new lineages of life (NeLLi) - Sumatra_00157 metaG | ecosystem: Environmental > Aquatic > Marine > Oceanic > Sediment | place... | reverse complement strand
GGTGGTGCGGTCTCGAGCGAGAGGTTACGTTGCTTCTTGGGACGAATTACTACTATCCGCGAAAGATCCCGCGTTTTGCGTTGACTTAGCGTTTCACGCTGGATCTTTCGGGTTGAGTATCCTTTTGTCCTAAGAGGTTTAGAACCCCCTCGTTCTAGATAGCTCTGCCACATGGCAATAGCTGTATCTCGACACTCCTGAAACTCATTCACAGAGATGTTCGGAAATCTAACCTTGAAGTCATGGGGAACATAACTTCTGCTAGCCTTACCCTTGGAAGCTGTCAGGGTGAGTTCTTCCAACTTTGAAGTATTGATTCTTGTCTTTTTCTTCCCTGTCAGCAATTCGTCTTCATACCGTTCAATCACTCCAAGATAGGCCTTGATGACCCTACTATCTCTCCCAGTAATCCGGTTGAGACGAGTCTTCTGTCTATCAGTCATGGAGTCCCAATTTATCGGGACCTTAACACTGATTATCGTACCCTTGGAGCGACCCATTCATTTCACCTGAACCGTTTTAAACTTCTGACCTTTCTCTTTCGAGTTCACTCCCATCCTTATCCCCAAGAATGGTTATGTACTCCTACTCTTTTCTATTACACAACCCGTTTTAAACTTATTAAGCAAAATACTGATATTATTCTATTCCAGAAATAGATGTATTCTATAACACTAGTCAATTTGCAAACAGATTATAATTACTTATAAGTAATAGTACATACTGATAACAAGCTAGGTTGAGTTCAAAATGAATAGATTTTCGTGTTTTATGGACCCCGCCACACATTTTCCAGACACTACTAGATGGCCCAGAGATGCATTAGAAACCCATTATTTCGCCTTTTGGAATGAGATAATTCCTGATCTACAGGGTTATAGGGTCCACCCCGTTAAAACATTCTGTATGCCCGTACACAATAAACAAGATTGCTATGTACAGGTGTACAGAAGGGATAAAATACTATGTGCGTCCGTACAGAAGATGTGATGATCAATGTCTTTACGATTAGAAACCCACCCAACTCTAGATGAGATTGAAGAGTTCAGAAGATCCGAGTCCACCACGATATACATCAAGAGCCCTATCATGCAAGGAGCGGCTGGACTTTTGATTGGGTCCGTCTGGCGTGCAGACTATTCCGATAGATCAATCCGTCTACTAAATTTGAACCTTATCTCGCATTATGAGAAGGTTCCTCTCACTCCCTTTGCTATCCCTGATAGACATCTTCGTGCTATTCGAAAGATTGGAGCAGCATTATTCAATGTGCAACGATTTGATAGATTATTCTTTATTGACAGGTCTATTTCATCAACAGGTTATATCGTCAATCGAGATAACGAAACTCGTTTGTTTCTTGATCGCATGGATGCAGAATTGTATGTTTCCCAGACCGGTGAAAGAGCAGAGATAGCGACCCAACCACTCACTAAGAAGACCTCCCGCAAGGCTCAGAAGAATAGTGCAGAGATTCGGACTGAGATACTTCGGCTAATGACTCAGGTCATGACCGGGATGAGTGCATTGAAGCAACTCAAGGCTCTGAAGGAACGGGGTATAGAACTCAAAGAACTAGAGAAGATCTGGCGTGATGCACATGAACAAGACAATCTCCCAGCTATCCTTGGGACACTCCTCTACGAGTAAGGAACAGAAAACTCCCGGTAAGAGAGTGGTCCCAGCGCAGCCTGCAAAGGTCTTAGCTGCTGCAATCTACTCCGGGTTGGCAGCTTTGGTCCGGCTTGCTGAACGGCGAGTGACCAGAGACCCAGAGGTCATCAGATTATTTACTGAGATCAAGGAGATGTGGGAAGAGGCTAGCACTGAATATAGACGCCTGAAGAAGACTGGTGTCTTTGATTTCTCAATCATCTTGAACATTGAGCACAATATGAGAAAGAACTACCTTGGAATGCTATGGTACACAACACGCCCCTTTGGTAACACAGAGTTCAAGCGAGTCTATCGATGGAGAGATGGTACTATTGGCCCACTCAATGACCTCCTCAACTTCGCAGGAGCTGAACTGAGAACAGTTGCCACTAAGTACTACAGCTTTCCCAAAGTGAAGTACTATCAGGTCCGAGAATACTCGAACAAGAAGATAGAGATACTCCGTAAGAGTATAGCAGCAAAGTACCCTCCGAAGAAAGATGCAGAGGTTTTGTGGACCGCGGCCTATCCGGGAAACTCAAAGCATCCACTTGTCCGCGTTAGACACTCCACCCTTCCCGAGATGGACTTTGTGGACATGATACGTGCTCATGTGATTGAGCTGGTCCGTCAGTGTTTCATACACAACGTCCCAAAGACATCTTCAAGGAGATACATCAGACTCCTCATCTATAGGCTGCAACCCTTCCTTGACTGGGTGTATACTGATGGTGTTATGGGGAGAGGAAAGTTCTGGCCCGATGCAGACAAGGTCCTTCGTGAGATTGTCTTGGAGATTCGTACCAGATACAGTGAACGCTTAGGAAGGACTCCTCGACTCACTCAACAGATTGAGTCTAGTCCAAGGAAACCCACGCTGGCTGATATAGTGACTCAGATCAATAAGGCTTACAGACAAGACACTTCTGTAGAGATGATGAAGACTACCACTGAGCTTCTGAAGCTGATGGGTCATTCTGTGAACAAGAAGAGAAAGACTCTGACCCTGAGGTCAGATATCTTACCTGCGATGAAGAAAGCGCTCTCAAGACTTGCTAAAGATATGAAGTATAAGATGAGAGAGGTCGAGGAGTTCAAAGAACCCATCACACCAGCTCTTACTGATGATGATGCACAGGACCTCTATGACCACATTCTGCAGGTCTCACAACGAGAGGGAAATGACTGGCACAGAGTACTCTTTGGAGATATGTTCCATCCGTCCTCTCTGCGACAGCTTGTCCATGCAGGAGATAACTTTCTGGATGCGCCCTCGGAATACTTGATCGCAGCAGAGGTTCCTGTGAAGAGCATCTCCGGGAGTGGGCAGGCAGATATTGTAGTGTCAGTACGACGCTCCGTAGCAGGAGAGATTCTCTTCACTCCTATCATTACATTTGATGTCAAGACAAAGACCGGGATCAACTGGACTATGCGAGGAAAGCGACCTCGAACGAAGAAGGATGACTCACGGGTCCCAGGGTTTGATGTTCGGAAGAGAGCTTTGACTTCCATTGAATGGTCACGAATAGTCAATAGTACCCCAACTCCCTTAGAACGCACCCAGCTTCAAAGCTACGAATCAGGTCTAATAGAAGAGTATGCAGAACTTGTGAAACAAGACCCTGACCGTCCCAAGACCCTCTGGAAGGGAATCGTGCTATTGGACAGTGATGAGGATCGTGAAACCCTGTTCACCCTCCTACCTGAGCTTGTGAAATTGGTCATCAGCGATCTGAAGACTGGTACTTCTCCAGACGAACGAACTCTGTACACCCTCAATTCGAAGGGAGTTCGTAAGAAATGGCAGTACAAGTTTGGCATAGTCTTACTTCCATCAAATGGACCACAACATCTGCTTGAGAATACCAGACCCCTTGAATCCGTCACTGAGGATGACCCCTTCAGAAACAGGGTCAAGGATGATGTCCACTTCACACTATATCTGACGGTTCCCTCCGGAGGGTCTTCTGGTGAGTCAGCAGCATGGATATCTCGTAACTGGCATCTCTTACACTATCTGTCTGAACTTAGAGAGTCTTCAGAAAGACAGAACATCAAGTGGTTAGACCTTACCGGGGAACTCACAGAGATCTGTGTGCGTCTTCAACGACTTCGTCTAGTCGGAGACCAGAAACCAGGAAAGTTATCAAGACGGAGACTAGAGCGCTTTCACCACCTTGCAGAAGAGATCGAATTCCATGACTTGAGTAGCAACCTGAAGGAGTACTTTTTCTCGAATGTTACCACTGGCATTAATCAACTTGAAGCACAGATAAGAGAGTGCATCCAACAGGCATCAGAGGAAAAGTCGATCATTGTCATAGATGGCTGGTCCCAGCTTAGAAAAATCATCCCCTCTCACTTGGACTCATTACTGAAGACCTTAGAACATAGGATCATCGAGTGGTTGCCAAAGAAAGCTGCGGAGATCATCTGGCTTGATAGACCAGTTCCTGTACCAATACTGTCCGCCACCTATCAACTGCACAGAGTGACTCCACTCCCTCACGACTCACCCAGACGGTTACTCCTTGATGAGGTCATCTGGAACCTCCCGACATCCCCACGAAACTTTGGATGGAGAACCCCTCGAAGGGAGGACATCAGAGTCATAGTCCAAGACATTCCCACATCCAATGAGCCAATGGTGCAATCCTTTGGAGTTCCACACCTAAAGGGATGGGCCCGGAGGTTCCGAGCAGACTCGAAGAAGGAGCGGATTGTTTCTGTGGAAGAGGTGTTTGGTGATAGCGAGACCTATGGGCGTTCCTTCTATGCTACCTCCTATGTAGAAATAGGGCACGACTCCAGAGAGGCAGTGCTTGACGATATCTATCAGCTGGTACCGAGTCTGAGCAGATCCCGTAATACAGAGAAGAGATCTTCAGATGAACCATCGGAGAACGATTCTCAAACAAAGTATAGAATGAAGAGTCAGGTCCTAGGGACTTCTTCTTCTTCAAAGGGGATATGGAACAGAGTGTCCTTCATTCAAAAACACCAAGGACCTTCCCTTGGTCGACCGGGCACATATTCATCCATTGAGGACATCACCAGGGGTAAGGTCAGGAAACCCTCCAGAAATATCCCAGTGATAAAGAAAACATCGCGACGTCCTCCAGTGGTACGGCCGACCCCTGTAGATGAAATAGACACAAAACAGACCCGACATGATGAGGTCCTTCGGATTCAGAGAACTGCAGAGTTCTTGCTAAAAAGGTGTGACCGTCATGATGCGTCCTTACATGGTGTTCTAGAGAATACCATCAAGCTTTGTAAGAAGTATCAGAGGGGAAAGAGTACAACCATTGATACCTTTGACCAGCTACAGAAACTCTATACCAGACTTGAGTGTTCACTGAACCTCTGGAAGGACCTTTCGTATGAACGAAGATTCGGAAGCGGTCGTGAACAGGCCCCTCGAAGTATAATCCCCGTGGTACAAAAACAACCCGAGCTTCTCACCCGGTATGGCATCCCTCTCTTCCTGTTACTCCTTGGGGTGATGAGAGAGGCTAACTCTGAGTCCTTGAAAACTCATGTACCTACCCTTTGGAGCGCAGTGGCTGACTGGCAATGGGTGCACATGGGTTTCAATCCCCGGGTAGATCAACAGGGACTGGCACAGCATAGATTCGACATTCCTGCTCTATGGTCAAACCTTCTCTGGAGAACACAACAGCTACTTTCAGGACCAGTGAAATCTAGGCTCTTTGAGAGTCACAGGATTGGTGAACTGATTCCAAGGGGTGATGGTGAAGTATGGTTGGTCTTTCAGGAAGAGCCAATGAGTGATAGGATGATTGCTGGCCTTCTCACCGGAATCAACATGACTGCTCCATTACGGGGTACTTATGAAACAATAGTAGACCTGGGTGAACTAGCAGATTCTATTGATTATACTCTGCAAGAATCCTCTAGTGAACGACAGACCATTATCATCACTCGATTTGATGGGATGGACCACCTCTGGGTAAAGCATCTGGAAGACACTGATGATTCGGATTGGACGCTCATTGGAAAGATAAGATACAGAGCACCAAAGGATGGAATGAGTGCTCCAATCAGAGGGGTCACTGTTTCCGGGGTACCGAAAAAAGTCATTGAAAGGCTACCATTACCTGATGATGATGTCATTCCCTCGGACCTCAGAGAACGAGTGGATAAGTGTCTGAGACAGATAGTTGGCGATGTAGGCTCAGTTCAATCAGTGCATGTCAATGTCACTATCAATGAAGAGTCGGGTTCGTATCTGGTCCAACTGATGGGCCCGAATGAGGAACTTATGGAGGAACCAGAATATGGAACTACTGAGGAAGTGATCGGTGTCTTACGAAGTCCGATGACAAAGAGAGGCTATTATCAGGCCGAGGATGGAGGCCAGTATTCTTGGAATCCCCTGAAGGATGTCTCGTATGAAGAGGTCGAAATAACAAATGGGCGGTTGAGTCTTACCTTCCTTCGACCACGAGTGGAGAATACGCGATTTCTCAATGGAATGTATGTCCTTCCGAGGACTGCACGGGAAGTCATTGAGAGTGAGTTGGGTGAGGAGGTCGTCATGGTGGCAACACCGGATCTTGTCCGATATAAGAAGGACTGGAAACGGTGCTGGAGTGTCTTATTCACGAACACGGATGTTGGAGAGGGACTGCGCCAAATGGAATATGTGATCTGTACAATCTATGATATTGCACTGCTCTTTGAATGTGAGCAGATATTCAATGTTGACATGAATAAACGACATCCAACATGGACATCAGTCAACCATCTGACTAAGATCAAGATTCCCGATGAACTTATGCATCGAAGTCGAATGGGATCGAATCTGGAGGTCAGTGCCCTCAGTAAAAGGGATAGGTTATCCTTTTAGTGGCAAATCTTACATTTTGCGTTAGTAATTTAGAAAATTGTAAGTGTTTATTTCTTGGTATAACAATAGAAGAAGTACTACTGGAGAGAAATACAATGGGATTCAGCGTAGGAATTGTAGGAAAACCATCATGCGGAAAGACATCATTCACTAACGCAGCTTGTATGACGGATTTCAAAGTTGGTAGCTATCCATTTACAACAATTGAAGCGAATGTTGGAGTGACTCATGTAAGAACTGCCTGTGCATGTGCTGATTTTGATGTAGAGGATAATCCTCAGAATTCGATATGTATTGATAGAGTTCGACTAGTTCCAATCAAGTTGATTGATGTTGCTGGACTTGTTCCTGGAGCTCACGAGGGTAGAGGAATGGGAAACCAATTCCTAGATGATCTCAGGCAAGCAGATGTATTGATTCATATTGTAGATGCTAGTGGAGCTCTTGATTCAGAAGGACAAGAGATTGATGCGGGCACTCAAGACCCAGCTGAAGATGTAAGATTCCTTGAGGAAGAACTAGTGGAATGGATGCTGGGAATTGTGAAGAAAGACTGGCGAAATCTGACAGGTCGTGTGAGGTCAGAGGGAGCTAAGCTAGATGAATTACTTCTGGAGAAACTTTCAGGTTTGAAGATTACCAGAGCGCACATTCTGATGGCTCTGAGAAAGTCGGATATGAAAGCTGAAACTGTTGACAAGTGGACCGATGACGAAACGAGAGACTTTGTCAAAATACTCCAACAGACTGCAAAACCAATTATCATTGCAGCAAACAAGATTGACAGACCCGGAGCCGAAGAGAATTACAAACGACTGCAAGAGGAATTCCCTGACTACATGATTGTTCCTGTAAGTGCCTTAGCTGAGAAAGTACTCAAAGATCTGGAGCAGAAAGGTGTAATCAAATATATTCCTGGAAATGATGATTTCGAAATTATTCAAGAGGATAGTTTGAAAGAGGCTGAATCTGCACAATTGGAGAAACTGAGGGAAAATCTTCTGAAAAAGTATGGTGGAACAGGAGTTCAAAATATCCTCAATAAGGCTGTTTTTGATTTCCTACATATGATTACAATTTATCCTGTGCATGATGCGAATGCGCTCACTGATAGCGATGATAATGTTCTTCCAGATGTATTCCTAGTTCCAGATGGAACTACCGCCAAGGAGTTCGCAGGTCATATTCATACAGATCTAATGGAATCGTTTGTGCATGGTATTGATGCCAGAACAAAGATGAGAATTTCAGACAAACACGTTCTCAAGGACAGAGATGTAATCAAAATAGTGAGTGCTAAGGGACAAAAATAGGAATACTACCATACAGTATGCTCCTATTTAGCCCCATACTGAAATTCACTCAATATAATAGAGAAATTGATGGTCAAATGGGTTTCTAGTAGTACCTTTTGACTGCCTCTCAATATGTAACGTTCTCCGATTCCAGTAGTGTATGATTGTGAAATAACAAATCAATTTTGGTGAATTTGATGGAGATATTTACAACATTGGAAGAAGCACGAGCTGCAGGAATGTATCTTGGAAGATTTGGTCAGTATCCCACGATATACAAACGTGGAACAAAGGATTACATTGTAGTTGAGAAGGGCGAATGGCCCCCATCAAATTCCTGGCCTTTTCTTAAATGGGACGGGTATAACTGGGTACCAGTTTTAGCCAAGCTTGAAACCGTTGAACAAGCACAAGAGGCTTCAGATCTCTTTTCTCTTCTGGGTCACAATACAGTTATCGTTGAGTTTCCCGGGATTACATTTGACATATTCTTCAGAGAAGCTCATGTACCAACAGGAGCTTGGATCGTCAGTGAATCAGATTCCCACTGTTTTGTTAGATACATGAAATCTCCCGAGTCCGTCGAAGATTCTGAGGACTATGAGTCTGAAGTCGTAGACTTTGAGATTGTACCAATGTGATTATCGCAGTTTCTTTCCAAGTGTCCAATATTGACCATTAAGAGGAAGATAGGTGAATAGGGTAGTCTTTGAGGCGTCGAATCGTCCATTTTCATCAAGTACTGACTCGTCAATATGGGCAGTGACTACTTCTGCAATGAACAAATCATGCGCTCCAAGAGGAACTATCTCTCTTGTCCTACACTCAATGTTTATGGGACATTCTTTGATCATAGGTGCTTTAATCTCAGAAGCTGGTTCAGGGGTGAATCCACCTTCGGAGAACTTGTCAAAGTCTCGTCCTGACTTGCTTCCTGCAAACACTGTACCTTCAATCTGTTCTGCTGAGGGTATATTCAGAACATACTCTCCAGCATTCTTCACAAGATTATAGCTGTGTCTTTCGGGACGGATTCCTACAACCATTGTGGGAGGTTTACTGCAGACGTTCGCAGCCCATGAGAGTGTGATTATATTGGGTCTATCAGGTCCATCTACACTCAAGAGAACCACGGGACACGGAACCATTACAGTACCAGGATTAATCTCTCGCTTCATACCATTTGAGGGTACATACTCAGTTAAGAAAATGTCGGGGTCGTCAACAGCTGCGCGAATCCTAGACAAACCTGGACATCAATAAAACCAGTAGTTGAACAAAGACCATTCTTGTATGAGCTTTTATGCTCTCAACAAAACCATATACCGAACCTGAATGTTGACCAATAAGGCCTACAGGTATGAACTGGACCCCAACAACATCCAGAGGTCATCCCTTGCTCAACATGCAGGAGTAGCTCGTTTTGCTTACAACTGGGGTCTCGATCAGCGGATCAACCAGTACAAGAACAATCAAGGTGACGACCGATTCACTGATGCCATCAAGCAGCACAAGCACCTCAATTCACTGAAAAAGTCCGAGTTCCCTTGGATGTATGAAACCTCAAAGTGTGCACCTCAGGAAGCCCTGAGAGACCTCCATCGAGCCTTCCAGAACTTCTATCGAGGACTCAAATCTGGGAAGAAGGTCGGATTCCCTCGAATCAAAAGGAGAGGAGTCAGGGATAGCTTCAGACTGACCGGAACCATCAGTTTCCATGAGCGGGCAATCCAGCTCCCACGAATTGGAAAGGTCCGTATCAAGGAGAAGAGGAAGTGCTACTTCAATGGAAGAATCCTCTCAGTAACTGTACGACGACGAGCTAACCGGTGGTTTGTGTCTGTCACTGTGGAGGAGGACATCATTGACCCTAAACCGATACAAGGAGCACCAGTGGGAGTGGACCTGGGAGTGAAGACCCTGGTCACACTCTCTGATGGCACCACCTTTGATAACCCACGAGCTTTGGGAAGACGAATGAGGAAACTACGAAAGTTACACAAATCGCTATCAAGAAAGAGGAAGGGAAGCAAGAACCGCGAGAAAGCCAAGCTCAAACTTGCTAAGATGTACCTGAGGGTCTTCAACATCCGACAGGACACACTGCACAAGGTGACGACCTACCTTGCCAAGAGCCACAGTAAGGTAGTGATTGAGGACCTGTTAGTGTCAGGGATGATGAAGAATCGAAGATTAGCGCGAGTCATTGCAGATGTGGGGTTCTACGAGTTCAGACGGCAGCTGGAGTACAAGTGCCAGTGGTACGGTTCTGAGCTTATCGTTGTTTCGCGAACATTTCCTTCATCGAAGCTGTGTTCACGGTGTGGGCATAGGAAGAAGGAGCTCTCTCTGTCAGAGAGGGTGTATGAATGTGAACAGTGTGGGTATGAGATCGACAGAGATCTCAATGCTGCACTGAATCTGGTCGCCGTCAGTTTGCCGGAGACTGAAAACGCCTGCGGAGAGGAAGTAAGACATAGCAAATCTTCCGAGATTTGTAATGCCGCCTCTATGAAACAGGAACCGAACATCATTCCAGACTCAATGTCCAAGAATGTCTAGGTTTCGGGTAACGGTCGTCAAGTTTAAGATGGAGTTACGAACCGCAGAGCACATCACTCCTATGAGGTTATTCTGATGGGACGCGTACTTGTAGCAGATCCAATTGCAGATTCGGCCGTTGCCAAAATTGAGGCAGCAGGACTCGAAGTTGTGAAGAGAAATTATGATACAGATGGACCAATTGAAGAACAAATCAAAGGGTTCGACTGTGTTGTTGTAAGAAGTGCCACTATGATTACTAAAGAGGTAATTGAGGCATCTGATAAATTGAAATTGGTAGTCAGAGCAGGAGTCGGTCTCGATAATGTAGACCAAGACGCTGCAAAGGCAAAGGGTGTTGTTGTTCAGAATACTCCCGAAGCACCAACAGTTTCAGTTGCAGAGATGGTATTTTCATTGATGTTCTCTCTTGCCAGAAATGTTACTCGGGCAGATAGTTCGATGAAAGATGAGCGTTGGGAAAAGAAAAAGCTCAAGGGAACCGAACTATGGACCAAGACCATTGGAATCGTAGGGTTCGGTAGAATTGGTCAGGAAGTTGGAAAGAGAGCGAAGGCTTTCGATATGGAAGTTCTAGCCTATGATGTCATCGACATTGATGATGCCTGCAAAGAGGTTGGAGCGAAAAGAGCCGATTTGCAGACCATTATTGAGCAAGCTGACTACATCTCACTTCATGTTCCCTTACTACCTCAGACAAAGGGTATGTTCGGAGAGAAGGAATTCAAGAAAATGAAGAAGACTGCATTCCTTGTCAATACCGCCCGAGGTGGAGTGGTTGATGAGAAAGCACTCTTGGATGCGTTAAATGAAGGTGATATTGCAGGTGCAGCCTTGGATGTTTTTGAGAAAGAACCTCCGGTTGACTGGAAACTTGTTAAGCATCCTAAACTCATAGCAACTCCGCACTTAGCATCATCCACAGGTGAAGCTCAAGTTAGAGTTGGAGACCTCACTGCACAGAAAGTCATTGACGGTCTGAAATAAAGAGAAAGGACAAAGCGTTACACCTTTAAGCGAACGTCCTCGAGTTGGCGTGGTCACGGCATGCGTGCCTGACCATACCATTCCTTTGTGTTGGCGGGTACGTCCGCACGGGATGTGGCCCTTATGGGCTGAACCACAAACAAAGCGAATCTATTACGACAAAGGATGGAAACATCAATGCCAACAGCATACAAGCACATGAATAAAACATGGTTAGGAGAGCAACAAGAACGCTCTGATATGGTAAGAAGCCGATTGATTATCTGGAGAAAGCAGGGTACTTTGGTTAAACTAGACAGACCCACCAGACTTGGTCGTGCACGATCCCTTGGTTACAAGGCAAAGCAGGGTTATGTTATCGTGAGGGTAAAGACCGGTCGCGGACCACGTGAAAAGGTCAGACCAAAGAAGGGTCGTAAGCCAAGAAGTATGGGTGTAACAAAATACACTCCCCAAAAATCACGACGCTGGATTTCTGAAGAACGTGTATCCAGAAAATACCCGAATATGCGTGTCTTGAACTCATATTGGGTAGGAAATGACCACAAGTGGCTCTGGCATGAGGTAATACTTGTTGACCCTAGTCACCCAGTAATCTACAATGATCCTAACATCAATTGGATATGTGACCCAACCCAAAAGGGTAGGGACAGTAGAGGTCTTACTTCTGCTGGTAAGAGAAGTCGTGGGCTCAGAAAGAAGGGACGAGGCGCTGAAAAGGTCAGACCTTCCCTTGGAGCAAAGGGTAATGTCGCTAAATAGCGGACATTTCTAAGCTCGAGGGAGCGGCTATGCCGTTCATACGTAAAATCGAAGCCCGTGCATATTCACGAGCTACCGAGATTTCTGAAAGGGTGTCTACTGCAATATGTGGTATCTTCCCAGAAGATGTCAGACAGAATGTATCTTTCTCAGAGGAGATGGCTGAAGGACAATCTGGGGATTCAATCTCAATCGTAACTGGACTATTGGATAACAGAAATGAATGTGAAATTTCGCTTGACTATATGCTCAAACAAATGGAAAAGAAGGACCGTCGTGCAATTAAACGCACACTTGACTTACGTTTGAACAATAATTGTGTCTTTTTTCTCAGGATTGATAAGCAAGGAGCGTTTCTTGGAAAGATAAGGCTGGCCGACAATGCAGATGTCATAAGAACCAGAATTTACTTCAGGGATAGCCCTCGTTGTAAGAAGAAAGATGCGATTTTACTAATTGAAAAACGGCTTCAAGATGCGGAGGATTGAGTTGTGTCATTTGATTTAGGGGTCCTAATAACAGATGTCGCCAAGATTGATTCATTTAGCGATATGGCAAACAAGTTAGGACTCAAAGGATTTGCAGTAGTTGGATTGCAATCTGAACCACTCAAAACAATTACCGCGGATATGCAGGTATGTAACAGAGTCATCCTTCATGGGAAGAGTATCAATTCAGTTAGGAAGCAGATTGACAAGATTAGAAGAAAGGCAATGATTGTTTCTGTGCCACTTAGATCTATAGAAGTGACTAACTGGGCGGCAGAGGATAAACGTGTAGATCTTCTAACTGTTGATCCAACGCAGGACAATCGGCTAAGAGATACTACTGCTCATTTAGCTTCGATAACAAACACACACTTAGAGATTCAAATCGCTCCACTTCTCAAATCATCCGGTCTAAATAGGTCAAAAATCCTCAAATCCTATCGAGAATCTGTTACTACTGCAATGGATGCAGGAATGGATGTAGTTCTGACAAGTGGAGCAATTCATCCTATGGGATTGCGTTCATCGGTTGCAATGGCACATATTGGTATACTTCTGGGAATGGACCGAGCGTATGCAGATAGTGCAGCAAGCAGTTTGCCTATGTCAATCATTGAAAGAAATATGAAAAAACTACAACCTGGATTCGTAAGTAGTGGAGTAGAGATTCTTCAAAAGGAGGAGGAGAAATGAAGAAAGTAAGAAGAAGATACCTGCTCTTCAAGCTTCATCAGGAAGGGGCCGCAATTGAGGATAAACAACTTAGTTTGGCTTTCTGGAAAAGCCTGCTCTCATTGTATGGTGAGATTCAAGCTGCAGATTCCAAATTGTACATAATCGATTACGATGCGTCAACAGGAGAAGGCATACTTCAATGCACTCTACCCTCTTTGCAACAAGTAATAGCAGCTGCAGTAGTTATTGGTGAAATTAATGGAACTGCTGTTTCATTCGAACCAAAGAAGACCTCTGGAACTATCAAAGGGTTGAATCGCTAGAATTTCGATATTTTATGGGAATCTCATTGGCATTCTCATCTTCCAGGATATACACCTTAGTAATCCATTCTCCTGTTTGTTTCGAAGCAATGAGCCAAGCAACAGGATTCAAGCGCATGTTTCTTAGGTCCGTTGTAGAGGGCTCTGGTGGTGCTGGATGAGAATGATAAATACCAACTAAAGATTCTCCCAGCTCCTCTGCTTCGACTAGTAATTGATATTCGCTTTCAGGATTCACAGAAAAAGTGGTCCGATTTGTCTTCGATTCATTGTCAATCAATTCAACACGATTAACAAACACATTGTTTTCTATGATTACACCAAAGAGTAACGCAACAGCTTCGTCAGGAAGACAGGTTTCTGCGTGTTGTTGTAATCGTGCATAATCCTGCTCAAACAATTGCAGTTCATACTGCATCATTACGCACCAATGTCTGAGAAGTGTGTTTTGACTTCTTCAAGCACAATACAGGTTTCTGCATCTCCAATACCTTCAATTGTACCAAGACGTTTTTCGAGGAATTGATAGAGTTCAGTGAGATCATTCACAGTGACCATTATCATGAGTCCACACGCACCATCTAGAAAATAAGCTTCATTGATTTCATTGAATTTTCTGAGTTTCTTGGAAATCGCAGTTGCATGTTTCATCACGGTCTTCACACGGATTACTGCTCGGATGCTTTTTCCAATCTTTAATGGGTCTAAAACCACTGTGAAACGTTTGATGTAACCCTCATCCTTCAAACGTTTTACCCTACGTCGAATTGTGACTTCAGTTCTCCCCACAACTTCTGCAATATCACTGAAGGAGCGTCTACCATCTTCTTGAAGCATTGAGATAATCTCAGTATCAATTGGGTCCAGTTTCATCGACGTTACCTCTATCCGTATGGTATGATAATCCGAATGTCCGATTTCGTACATATATACACACCGATGTGTGCGAAGTCGCAAGAACATTTGTCCGAAATCGTTTGAAAGATGTACAATTAAAGCACTCGTAGCTCTTCCTTGAGAATCACATCTTTTTGTGGCAACATAATTGCATACAGCTCGATGTGGTCAATGAATTCCTTTGCATTTCGAATCTTCTTTTCAAGAAGCTCCTGTATCTGAAAGATACCTGAAACATTGGTCATCATAACTTCAATTCGGACTGTCTTGGACACTCCCTTGCGAATCTTCACATCTTCTATAGCTAGTGCACTGGCACTATGAATATTGATCTCTCAAGCCTCGAATGGAATTCGTGCTCTTCCCTTTGTCATGTCTAAAGCATCTGCAACACCAACAATGCCACCCTCGACTGTAAGCGGTGGTGCAATTACATCATGACAGTAGATTGCATGCATCACGTGACTACGGATGTGTACCTGTTTCTTACGATCTTTTGGATACACCTTTGCTAGTATTCTGTCGAGTATGCCAACTGATAGAACTACTGAAAATTCGTCATGGTTTACTCTTCCTACAACCATTCCAATATCATGAAGGTAACAACCTAACATTACAATCAGTTCAGCATCATTCATGTCACCGGTTTCTTCTTGTACTATTGTTGGAGGGAGTCCCTTACTTAGCTCTTTGAACAATTTGATTCCATTTAGAGCAACAATAAGTGAGTGCGTATGGCCATGGTCTGAAAATCCCAATCGGTCAATTGCCATTCTATTGCTATCTTCTAGCATAGTTTGAACTTCAATATCTTTCTCAATTTCATTAAATGCAATCATACAGATTTCATTATCTTTCAATAGTCTACGGACTCTGTCCTTTAGCGTGTTTCTTGGTTTTGGGCTCTTTGCCATTTTCTTTATGCCCCTTAATTCTATTTCTTAATTCAATTCTGGCTATCAGCTAATTAGGTAATAAATGAGATACTGGAACAATAGATTGCCAGATTCTTATTCGGATTTCCCTCAGTCTATACTGAAACATGAGCTGAGTCAGATTCAATTTTTCTTCTACTGCTAGTGAACATCTATTCTCATATGAACTAATGGTAATCGGCACGAAAATTGTTTGTCTACGGATTGTTGAGTTGAAGTGTACTACTGATGGTGTTTACAGAAATTCTAGCAACGAATATTCCTAGGAACACAAGCAGAACAGTAGCAACCACATAGATTACCAACATGATAGTTTTCCCTTCTTCGAACATGGTGAAGGCTTCATGACCAAAAGTTGACATGGTAGTGAAAGCACCTAACACACCAATCGTAAGGAAGATACGGATCTCTGGGGTTATGAATGAAACAAGTTCTGCTGAATAAACTACCATTCCGAGTAGAAGGGTTCCAAGAAAATTGACGAGAAGAGTTCCTATTGGAATTGCTGAACTATCACTCTGGATCACACTTGACAGCGCATAACGCAGTATCGCTCCGATGAAGCCACCTATTCCTACTAGTATCAAATCTCTCATTATATCACGACGTTGAAAAGAAGTCATCAGCTCGCGGCGGTTTCGACTACGTCGTGGTGGACTTCATCACCTAAGCAAGACGGGTCGACTTGCGTGATGATAATAAGGATTCTGCAGACGGCATAGCAAATTTTGTATCTAATGAATGGAAAAGAGTCGCCATATTCAATACAACTAGATTCACATCTTCAATTGGTGGATTTTTTGAAGATTCGTCAATTTGAACAGAGGGATATGGATGCAGTACTCCGCTTAGCTAATGAGCATGCATTTTTTGTGATGTATACAATCTTGTCACCTGTGTTGTCGTACCAACACGCCGTAGTAAGTGGCTGCTTTTTGACTCAGCACGTGCAAAAAAACGCGATGGAATCATTGATAGTGACAATGGCATGGAACTTCTGGTACTTTCGACATACAAGTGAGGGCGATTAAGGAAGTGAGGGCGATTAAGGCGGTCCTACTGAACAGAGATGACTAATTGCCTTGACCAAATCAGGTGTTCTACCATCCAGAATTTCATCTCCAGGGCGTTCGGGACACCTGGAATTTTTACAGTCCATTATTTTCTACAACTTACTACTTCGATCCTAGGGATTATTGAAACCAAAAGATTAATGTCCAACTAATCAAATGAGTTAAGCTAATAGGGTTCCTATATAGAACAAGGAACTTGTGTGGTAGAAGCGATTCCATTGATTGCAGCCCTATCATCAATATACGAAAGAGGTGATGTCTTGAGGAGTGCTGGACTGAAACTCGCGTTTCTTTTGACACTAGTCATAATCTTGACAACTGCATCAACTTGCTCCGAGTATCCTTGTCTGAATGCGACTACGAATGGGATTGAGAACACAGGCAGTATGGAACTTGCAGAGGTGTATTATAGGAACACGCTAGGTACTTCCAATGGTGTCTATGTGAGCGGTGATTATGCTTATGTAGCAGATGGGAGTCAAGGTCTGGCAGTGATTGACATCTCAGACCCCACGAACCCAGGCACTCCTGTCTATGAGGATACGACTGGCGAAAGCTGTGGTGTCTATGTGAGTGGTGACTATACCTACATAGCAGATGGGAGTCAAGGTCTGGCAGTGATTGACATCTCAGACCCCACGAACCCAGGCACTCCTGTCTATGAGAATACGACTGTTCAAGCATACGATGTCTTTGTGAGTGGTGACTATGCCTACGTAGCAGTGTCGCTGGCGGGTCTGGCAGTGATTGACATCTCAAACCCCACAAACCCAGGTACTCCTGTCTATGAGGATACGACTGGTGAAGCATACGGTGTCTTTGTAAGCGGTGACTATGCCTACGTAGCAATTGGGTCTTCAGGTCTGGCAGTGATTGACATCTCAGACCCCACGAACCCAGGTATTCCGGTCTATGAAGACACTAGTTGGTCGGCAGTTGGTGTCTATGTGAGTGGTGACTATGCCTATGTAGCAGATCGTGCTTCAGGTCTGGCAGTGATTGACATCTCAGACCCCACGAACCCAGGCACTCCTTTCTATGAGGATACGAATGGCGACGCATCGGATGTCTATGTGAGTGGTGACTATGCCTACGTAGCAGATGGTTCAGGTCTGGCATTGATTGACATCTCAGACCCCACGAACCCAGGTACTCCTGTCTATGAAAGCACTGGGTCGGCACTTGATGTCTATGTGAGTGGTGAGTATGCCTATATAGGAGGTTCTTCAGGTCTAGCAGTGATTGACACCTCACACCCCATGAACCCAGGTACTCCTGTCTATGAAAGCACTAGTAGTCCTGCAAGGGGTGTCTTTGTGAGTGGTGACTATGCCTACGTAGCAGATGCTGATTCAGGTCTGGCAGTGATTGATATCTCAGACCCCACGAACCCAGGCGCTCCTGTCTTTGAGGATACGAGTACTTATGCATGGGATATCTATGTGAGTGGTGACTATGCCTACGTAGCAGATGAGAGTTCAGGTCTGGCAGTGATTGACATCTCAGACCCCACGAACCCAGGTACTCCTGTCTATGAAAGCACTAGTTCTGCAAGGGGTGTCTTTGTGAGTGGAAACTTTGCTTACGTAGCAGATGGGGGTTCAGGTCTGGCAGTGATTGACATCTCAGACCCCACGAACCCAGGCACTCCTTTCTATGAGGATACGACTGGCACCGCTTACGGCGTCTTTGTGAGTGGTGACTATGCCTACGTAGCAATTGGGTCTTCAGGTCTGGCAGTGATTGACATCTCAGACCCCACGAACCCAGGCGCTCCTTTTTATGAGGATACGACTGGCACCGCATCGGATATCTATGTGAGTGGTGACTATGCCTACGTAGCAGATGGGTCTTCAGGTCTGGCAGTGATTGACATCTCAGACCCCACGAACCCAGGCACTCCTTTCTATGAAGATACTAGTGGTTCTGCATACGATGTCTTTGTGAGTGGTGACTATGCATACATAGCAGATGTGATGTCAGGTCTGGCAGTGATTGACATCTCAGACCCCACGAATCCCGGCACTCCTGTCTATGAAAGCACTTGGGATTATGCAAGGGGTATCTATGTGAGTGGAGACTATGCCTATGTAGCAGTTGGGCCAGCAGGTCTGGCAGTAATCCGAGTCAGAATCACAGATATCGCTGCCCCATCAATTGATACTTCATATATCCCTATTTCTCCCGATGATCAGGATACTGTTACCATCACAGCTAATGTGACAGATTCCAGTGGTGTTGCTGAGGTCAAGCTCTCGTATTCTACTGACGGACAATCGACTTGGACAAATATCACAATGACTTTTGTGAGTGGAAGCAATTGGACAGCGACCATTCCTTCGCAGACTGCGGAAACCACAGTCTACCACAGGATATATGCCAGGGACAGCCTGGGACACTGGGCCACCTCTAGTGTAGACTCCTACACGGTCATTAGCAGCAGTGCTACAACCACCACAACCACAACAACTACCACAACCACAACAACTACCACAACCACCACAACCACAACTAATGGTGTAGAACCAGATCCCACGATGACAATCTTGGTTGCTGGAGGTGGAGCCGCAGTAATTGTAATAGTCGCGGCGTTGTTCATTGTTAAGAGAAAGAGGCCAAGAGCACCCGCTCCGGCACTCCCACCAACGCTACCTCCTGATGAACCAGAGGAACCAATTGTGGAGGAAGAAAAGGAGCCAGAACTCCCAGAAGGAGTACATGCCCTGAGAGGTTGTGCAGCCGTAGGAGGAAAGTTCGAGTATAAGGTCAAGATTAAGAACAACACACCTTATGTAATCCACAATGCGACGGTGACAATCGTTAGATACCCAGAAGATTGTATGGAGATTTCTGGTAAAGCAGTAAAGAAGATCTCTATGATTGACCCAAGAGGATTCATCTCTCCACAATTCACATTCATTCCGACAAAAGACTGCGTGGAAGGTAGAATAGTCTCATCAGTATCTTTCCTTAACTATGAAGGCGATCTTGAGATGGTTGAAGTCGAACCTTACGTCATACGGTCAGTATGTGACCTTCTTGAACCATTGGAGTCAACCATGGAAGACTTCGAGCTAATGCTAAGTGACATGTCAGTCACACAAGAAGAACGGGATATGGAATGGAATCCGGAGGTTCTCTTCAGGAAAGCCGAGAAGCTTCTTCCAAATAGAAACTTCCACCTTTTGGAAGCGGAGAGCACAGTAGAAGAAGGGCAATTTAGAGGAGTGATTCGAGGTCTTGCTGAAGGCAAGTATACGCGGAAAAAAGTCGCTGTGAGGATTGTAATAAAGGGGAAGGTAGACGGAGAAACCTCGAATGTAGTTGTAGAGGGTCTTGGTGAAGATGCGGCCATGTTACCGACAACGATTGACGAGATCTCAACTGGAATCAATGCTTGGGTCTGTTTGAACTGCGGTAGTGGGTTTGATTCAGAAGAGGTGACTCGAATAAAAGCTAGAGGTCCAGTTGAGTGCCGATATTGTAGTCGGACAATGACGATTGAGCTATACCTGAAGTAACAACTCTAACGTTATACTCTATGTTATTTGTCCAGACCAACTTGACACCAATCTTTGGGACTACAAGGTCCACCAATGAACAATGCTACTTCCTCTCATGACCTCTCTCTTATCTCTGTGATCCAGTCACTCAGGGCTTTCTCATCCCAATTGGTGGCAGGGATATAGGCAAATATCTGAGGAAGATAGTCATTTCGTATCTCAGTTAGTTTCTCAATATCGCTCTTATCTGGTTCGGCGTACTTAACCTCTATAGCAACAAGGAGTCCAATGTCAGTTACACATTCTAAATCAACTGGAACTCGTACACCTTTTCTCTCTTCGGTCAGTTGCAAGGTCATTCTGAATGAAAGAGCTCAGTAAAACAATTACAACCTGATGGGATTGGGTCCTATTGCTCGAATCTCTTCTGCGAACATCAATTTAGACTATTTCTCATTTAGTTAAGATTTATCTTTTCTTTCCTCTATTATTCTAATTGCGAGAAGTAAACAATCAATGTGAAGGGATATGAAAGAGTTTGTTCGTAAACGTATTGCAGTCATTATCTGCATGCTTTATCTTGCTGTCATGGTCACTGTTGCTTATCGTGGTCTCACCGGAGACATATTCGCTGGTTATTCTTGGCGGTCTGGTGGTTGGTGGCTGGTCCCTATTCCATTTGATCCATCATGGTTTGGGCTAGGTACTGCCGCGGTTCATGTACCACTCAATCCTCTTGAGCTTCTTGTGTACCTGATTTTTGTAGGACATGGTGTCTGGATTTTCTGGGAGGTCATGGGGGTCCTTTACATAGTTTATCCTAGGTTTCCCTTTTTACAATCTATTGTCAAGAAAGGAAAGTCGAACATCGAAAATCGTTTAGGAAGAAGTGGATAATTGGCTACAACCGTATAGGATTTGGTCCTATCGCTCGAATCTCATCTGCAAACTTGTTGACCTCAGCTGCAAATTTATCGCCCTCTGCCGCACTCACGAACACCATCTTCACTCGGTTCTCATCAAGACCCAGTTGTGCAACCAACTTCCTCGCAAAGCGCACTCGTCTCTCGGCTCCCAGATTCCCCGTCTTGTACGCACAGTCGCCTGGATGGCATCCAACCACCAGCACTCCATCCGCCCCCTCTTGCAGCGCCTTGAGTATGAAATTGATGTCCAGTCTCGCCGTACACGGCATTCGGATGATTCTACTCGTCACATCGTACTGCAACTTCATCGTTCCTGCGAGATCTGATGCGGCATACATGCACTGCATGAGGTGGGTCATGAAGATGGTTTCTTCCGTACAAGAACAAATATGACAACAATGATAATAGTGGATAGCGCAGTTATACCGATTATGGGGATAGTCCAATCCACAGGTATAGTTGACGTATGATTGGTTGTAGTTGTTGTACTCATACCATAAGGATAGTGGTCAATGCTCCCTGCACTACCTGATAGGTAGTAGAATCCAGAGCCATTGTAGTCATCCCAATTATTTCCCCTATCTATTCCGTTATCCCAGTGATTATCCGATCCATCATCTCTTGCGTTTTCGTTCTCATTCAAGCCAATTGTGTTTCCTACAAACGTGTTATTGCTGCAAAGATTATCTACAAGCCTGAAACCATAGTCATAGTTTTGAATCAACCTGTTTTCAAATACTGTATTAGAACTAGCTTCGCAAAAATACATACCACACTCATTATTCGTTACATTACAATTTCTGATGTTGACAAAAGAAGACCTGTTAATTAGTATACCATATTGCCAGTTGTTTGAGATGGTGTTGTTATCTATGGATATATCTGAAGACTGGTCTATCTCAATTCCTACATTATTTTTGAATATTTTATTATTCTTCAATGAACAGTCTTGAGATCCATTAACCAATATTGCAGATTCGCGAGATGATATTTCACAATGATTGACGACCACATTGGTTGCATTGTGGATTACGATTCCTGTATAATCAAATCCGCCTGAGCCGTATCCAATTCTGCAATTCCTTATTTCAATATGTTTTCTAACATTGCTCAGGATAATTGGATTATTGAAAATATCGTGAAACTCATACCCCTCAATCAAGAAAGGACTCTCTTGCGTACCTTCCCCAGTCCAGTTCATGTAATCCACTAAGGTTGCCAAGTGACTGTCACCATATACATGTAGACGGTTAAAAGGGGTCTTTGGGTTTTCTAAGACCGTCACAATTACTGAGTCGTAGACTCCATTAACAGTGATAGTGAACTCATATCCACCTGGCGACAAACCGGATAGACCCCGAAATATTAGCATGTGACTAACGGGAGTTGTAGACGTGATGAGTGCACTTCCATGACCGGAAACATTACATAAAACAGAGGCAGTAAAGGCTACATTTGATCTGAAGTACCATATGATGGATAGTGGGTCGCTTTCTTCTATGATTGTCATATCTGGTGGACTGGTGATATCAACAGGATCAGTAAGGATTTCGAGTAGTATTGGGAACCGATCAGCACTACCTGCAGTACCTGGAATATAATAATAATATGGCCCCTCAAAATCACTCCAGTAATTTCCACTTAATAGGCATGAATCCCAATGGTTCATTCGACCATCGTCTTGTGCATTTCCAAGAGCGTTCCAGCCGATTTTATTCTCAGATATCTCGTTGTGTGATGACCCTGAATCCAGTACTATTCCTCTGCCTGTATTGTGGCATATTATATTCCCATGGATAACACATGCATGAGAATCTGAGAATCTGATTCCGACACTCTTTGCGGTAATATCACACGCTAAAATCGTTCCATTTGAGCAACCCTCTAGATAAATTCCAGCTGCCTCATCAGATTCACTAAATGATGTGAGTACGCAGTTTCTGATCCAAAAGTGTACATTGACGTTTGCAATGTATATACAGTCCATATCCGAATGAATCTCATAGCCATCGATTAGGTAAGGATTATTCTCATTTCCATTACCGTCCCAACCTTCAGCAAAAGCTAGGGACTCAAACTCTTCATTGCTCTGAATCAAAATAGGGTCATGAGTTTCATATCCATTTGATAGTGTAACAAAAGTCGAATCGTTAGTGGTATTGACCCATGTTGATGTATTCACTGAAAATAGAGTCACAATCAGCAATAGAAGCGGAATTGCAACTTTGAAACGATGTAAACCCCTCATCATGATACCAACTCTCCAACCATCATTCTACCCCTCATGATGCTGATAGGTATTCTTGTCTATGTAACGTCACTCAATTTCATAATAGTGTTGTTGTGTTTCCTGTTGCATAAGTGGTATTTAGAAACAACAAAGAAACCGAAAGCGCTCGTTGCAGTAAGATGAATTCAGAAACTCTGAGAAGTCATTCTTGAATTTCAGGGGATTTACAACCGTATCGGATTTGGACCAATCTCTCGAATCTCATCAGCAAACTTGTTGACCTCAGCCGCGAACTTGTCGCCCTCGGCTGCACTCACGAACACCATCTTCACTCGATTCTCATCCAGTCCTAGTTGTGCAACCAGCTTCCTCGCGAAGCGGACCCGTCTCTCTGCTCCCAAGTTGCCCGTCTTATATGCACAGTCGCCTGGATGGCAACCCACCACTAGCACTCCGTCCGCCCCCTCTTGCAGCGCCTTCAAAATGAAATTTATGTCGAGCCTCGCCGTGCACGGCATTCGGATGATCCTACTCGTCACATCGTACTGCAACTTCATCGTTCCCGCTAGGTCACTCGCTGCATACATGCACTGCATACAGCCGAAAATTATGACATTCATATCCTTAGGAGGCATCGGAGCTAGGTCACCACTTTGATGGTACTGATGCCCTCCTGCCTAAGACCGCCATATAATCTTTCAGGATTGAATATGTCTTCGGCTGCATGCACCGACCTGTGTCAGGTATCAGAAGAGGTTGAGTGAACTTCCTCGATAACCTTCAGATGTAGGCACCGATGCGTACAATTTTAGGGGGCATGTTTTGGAAAAGAAACTGAAAGATAGCAGCAAGGTGTTCAGTTTTGTATACGAGTGAAAGACTACGTCAACAAATCCACTTCCTAAGAGAAATAGACAATCTAAAGCAGATTCTTCGACAGACTGTACTGATTAAAGATCAACGTCAAGAGAATGACGCAGAACATTCTTGGCATCTTGCAATGTTGGTTATGGTACTCTCAGAGTACTCTAACGATTCCTCAATCAATCTTCTTCGAACGCTGAAGATGGTTCTAATTCATGATTTGGTCGAAATAGATGCTGGTGACACTTTCTGTTACGATGAACAAGGTCGAGAGGGAAAGGTCGAGCGAGAACGTGAAGCAGCTCATCGAATCTTCAGTATTCTACCAAGTGAGATAACACAGGAGTACATTGATCTGTGGGAAGAGTTTGAGGCTATGGAAACTCCTGAGGCACAGTTTGCAGCTTCAGTTGATAGGTTACAGCCACTCTTACTCAATCTCTATTCAGAGGGGTATGCTTGGAAAAAACATGGGATAAAGAAAAGTCAGGTAATCGAACGTAATCATCATATTGCAAAAGGGTCTACAACTCTCTGGGAGTTTGCCCAAAATCTCATTGATGAGGCAGTCAGTAGAGGATATCTAATTGATGAGTAGAAAGAACTACTACACCAGTTCCTCAGCATTTGGGTGCCATGCAGGATCTACGATGCAAAGAAATTCTAAATCATCTGAACCAGTATTTTCAATCCACTGAACTGCTTGCGGTGGAATGTAGATTGTATCTCCGGGTGAAACTTCAGCAGTTTCATCATCAATGTGCATCAATCCCTTTCCTTTGAGAATATAATAGACCTCAGATGCTTCAAAGAACTTGTGAGGGACAGATTTTTCTGCTGGGTTCAATGTGGCATGGGCAAGACTATAGTTAAGGACCAGTGGTTGAGATTCGTGTTTTGGATTGAGAATCTCACGTATTGTGGTGTTATCCAACGCATTAATCGATTCACGGTCCTGTAATCGTCTGATTAGCATAATTATTCAATCCTCTAATTAGAAATCTGGTGGATCATTGTTGTACCATCGAGGAATCTTCCCCATTGCAGGTTCGTATCCTGAGAGAACATACCGTGCAAGTATCAATCGCTGAACCTCACTAGTTCCCTCATAGATCTGGTACAGTTTTGCGTCCCTGAATAGTTTCTCAACGGGATATTGATCGATGTATCCATAACCACCATGAATTTGAACTGCTTCGCTGGCAACTTCCATTGCCACATCAGTCGCAAAAGCTTTGGCTGCACTTGCTGGAATTGTAGAATCACCAACAAAATCAGAGGTCCATGCTGCCTTGAGGTACATGAGTCGTGCAGCTTCAATCTTCATGAACATTTCAGCAAGTTTGAATTGAATTACCTGTTGATTCTGTAGTTTTTCACCAAAAACCTCTCTTTTTCCAGCATAATCTCGAGCAAATTCCATGGCGGATCTTGCCAGACCAGTTGCAAAAGCTGCAATTGCAGGTCTAGTCATCGCAAAAGTCTTCATTGCAATCTTGAAACCTTCTCCCTCAGTTCCCAGCATATTCTCAGCAGGGACTTTTACATCTCTCAAAATCACGGATGAGGTGGTTGATGCCTTATGCCCCATCTTCTCAACTGGTCGACCTGTCTTCAGACCTGGAGTGTCTGCATCTACTATGAATGCGCATAATGCCTTGTGTCTCTTGCTTGGATCAAGACTAGCAAAGACTGTGAATGTATCTGCGTGAGGGGCGTTTGTTATCCAGAACTTGGAACCATTCAGGACATAATTATCACCCTCCTTTTTGACACGAGTTTGAATTCCTGCAACATCTGAACCCATTCCAGATTCAGAGCACGCAAAACTAATGAACTTCAAGTCTTCAGTGAGTGGTTTGAGATATTTCTCTTTCTGCTCGTCATTCCCTGCTACAAGAATCGGTTCTGCCCCCAGTGAGTTGACATAGATGCTTGTCGTCATTCCTGCACAACCTGCAGCCATCTCTTCAACAACTAAACACTGTTCTAGAATACCAAGCCCTTGACCACCATACTCCTTTGGGATTGCTAGATTCATCAATCCAGCTTCCCAGCATTTCTGCATGATTGGTCGTGGAAATTCACCAGTCTTGTCGTAATAATGTGCATAGGGAAGCATGTACTCCTGAGCAAATGCTCGTGCACGGTCTCTCAATTCTGTCTGTTCTTTGGTCAGGGAAAAGTCAATCATGGTACTCACTCCAGTTATGGTTAGTGCTACACTGTTTTCATACATTGCTTAAGTCAATTACTAAGCAGCAGAACCTGTGAACATTCTATGTCTGGGATGTGATCTGTTTCACTACTTCTGGAAGACTCCACTTGAGTTCCAGTTCTAAGGCACCATCAGCAGGACCGGGACATCTGCGTACACATATGCGGCAAGCAACGCATAACCAAAGATCCACCTCTACTGAACCAAAGCCAGGAGCTTCTTTTTCTAGAACAATATTGTCAGTCGGTTTTTTGGCTGCAAGTGATTGTACAGCCTTATAGAATAGGCTTCTGTTAACTGGTAGTTCTGCGAGTGCATCATCTGAGAATGCAAACATTTCAGGCATACGAAGTACGGGAGTGAGCTTGATTGCATCTTCAGGACAATCAAGTTCGCATGACTTACAGCCTAAGCAACGTGAGTGGGTCCATTCAATGGTACCAAAGCCCAACATTGGCGCGTACCCCATTTGAGTTTTGTATTCCTCAAGAACTGAAGGAACGTCAACATCTGTAAGATCTTCCATAGTGACTTTAGGTCTTGTAGATGGCAGCTTTGCTCGAGTACGAATTGCGAGTAGGACTGCAGCCTGTATCTTCTCCTCTACTTCATCGAGAATAGTTTCAGCAATAATTGAACCATGAACGCTTACTTTCGTTAGTTTATCACGAGATCTGGAGAAGGTTTCAAGAGCACCAGCTAGCTTGCCAATATCTTTGGCTTTTAGGTCAGAGAGTATAGTTTCAAGTTCTTTTCGTGCTTTGGCAAGCTGAAGAATCGTATTCGAAACTGTCTGTATTGTGATTTCAGCTTCTGTTGGAGTACGAAGTACGTCGTAGAGAATGTACCCATGACTCTCGCCAGCAACCGTAAGAAGTTCATCAAGCTTCATTCTAAGTAAATGTCTGAGTATTCTATCGGAGGGAATAGTCGTCCGCTCTGCAAGATCATGTGTAGTGAGAGGTCCTAATTCCCGAATGAGAATCAATATCGTACCTCTCTCAAGCTCGCTATCAAGATAGGTATCCATCATGTTTTTGTATACTTCAGGGTCTAGCTTTTCGCCATAGACATTGGTACCCGAAACGAGGTTGGGCCCCTTTTCGAGTGTGATTTTAAGACGGAAACGAGCAAAGGCTTCAAGTCCTGCAGATATGAGGAGTTTAAGATTCTCAGCATCATTAGAAGTCTGAGCTGTGAGTACAGATTCAGTAACGCTATCCACAGTAACTCGGAGTTTGTTCATACTCTCAGACAATAGAGGTTCATTGTAGGCTCCTAGAATCTTTAGACGTTCGAGTAATGACTGTGACCTGCTGAGAGACTCGTTTATTGTTTCAGCAGTTTCGCCTTCTAATGATTTTGCCATCCCTCGGACTTGTTGAACTATCCTTTTCATAAGAAGTGTTGAGTTGGGTGTTTCTGTAAGCACTTTTGAGAAAACAGGAGCGTCGCCATCAAGACCAACCATCTCAATCTCTCCTCTCTGTATCATAGTCACTAGAGCATTCTGTACCGTTTGATGAGAGGTGTGCATAAGGTTTCCAATCTGCACAACAGTTTTGGACCCCATTTTTCCTAGTATGAACAGAATTACACCACGATTGGTTTCAGTAAGTAGATTCTCCTTGACTAGCATGTTGAACTGCGTATCATCTATCCGACCTTCTCGCTTTCCTCGTTTTACCTGAGCTATTGCTCTTAATCCGGGACCGTAGCGAGTCTTGGGTCCTATTTTTTGAAGATTATCTAGAGCTGCATCAGGATCAGTTTCGATTATTCCTTTGACGCCTTCAAGGGATTCAACGAGTGCGTCTAATTCGGACCTAGCAGATTCTGCTTCTGTTTCAGCAACCTTCTCGAAGTCATCTATGATTGATTCGATTTCAGAGATCAAGCCCAGTATGGTTGAGATAGCTGCAGTCATATCGATTTCTGCGGGGATATCTTGGTGTTCGTCTATCTCAGTCATTCTGCTAACTGTGTCTGTAAGTATTTTTTTCATCGCTTTCAAGGACGCTGATTCAACTATTGGTAGAACCTGTTCAAGATTAGAGATTGCCTCCTTGAGAATGGCTCGATCGGTTATCTCAGCAACAATATTACTCTTCTTTACAACCTCTAGAAATTCCTCGAAATAGGAATCAGGAAATGCGATGATTGTATCAATCAGAGGCGCAAGCTGTGTCTTTAGATTTTCAAGCTCATCCTTGACTTTGCTGATGGGGATTGTGGATTCTACTTTAAGTCCACTTAGTGCTAGAACCATATCCAACATTCGCTGTCTCTTAGGTGCAATGGTTTTCTCAGGTGTCGACTGACTCACTTGCTCGCCTCCATCCATTTACCAGCAGTCCCTTCATGGACAGGGGTAGGACCAAACTTCTTAGCACGACGTGCCATCTCAGATATTGCATTAGTGAATCTTTCAGGTTCAGCACTAAACATTCGGAACATATCTACGCGTTCACCCTTCCATCCTATAGCATTCAAAATATCACGAGCAACATCTACCTGTACCTGCGCAATTTCATTACCAGTTCCTCCAATATGGCACCTATCAGTTTCACAGGCTGCAATCATGACCGAACCTGCTCCACCTTCAAATGCCTTGAGAATGTCAATTATACTGATTCTGCCAGCACATGGAACAGGGATCAAACGAGTATTTGCAGGATACTCCATCTTTTGAGTACCAGCTATATCAATAGTAGAAACTGCACATTCTTCGCAGTAGAAGCACAGAGTTATTGGATTATCTGCTCCTGCATCTTCAAGAATCGCTTCAATCTCGGACCACATCTGATCATTCGATAGGAAATTCAATTGAGTGGCTCCAGAGGGACAGAGGCTCTGACAAACACCACATGAATGACAGTTGAGTGTGTCAATTGCTGCTTTGAACAGTATTTTCTGATCCTCACTTTCTTCTTCGGATTCAGTCTGCTCAATCATGAGTGGAACTCCACGAGGGCATTGTTGCGCACAGAGGCTACATCCTACACAGTCATCAACATCTAAGACTGCACCTCTCATGATTGTCTGTATCTTCCCACCTTGGAGTTCATTGTGCAGAATGAGGGCTCCAGCTTGGGCTTCAGTTATTGATTCTGACACAAATTGAGGTCTTGTGACCGCGCCAACAGCAACCACACCTCGTCTGCGGGTTTCATTTCGTCGTAGTTTACCATAGAGTTCCTTAATGTGCCCATCTTCCTCAATTGCATACCCTAGAGTTTCTGAGAGTTCAAATACTCCGTCTGGAGGAAGAATTGCGGTTGAAAGTACTAACAAATCTGAAGGAACTTCTAGATATTCATTCATCAATGAATCATATATTCTGACTCGAGTCTTTTCATCCTGTTCCCAGACCATACTGATTCTACCACGAATATAGTCTACGCCAACGTCGCGTGATTCCTTGTAAACCATTTCGTTTTCGAAAGGAACTCGAATGTCCATGTAGACAACACGGACATTAGCTTCTGGATTATGTTTTAGAATATCAAGAGAATTGTCTATGGCGAAAGTACAGCAGAGTTTGCTACAGTCTTTCTTGTAGTCTTCAGATCTGCTACCAACACACTGGACCATTACAACCTCTTTTACTGCGCCACCATCTGATGGCCGAGTGAAAGTACCCTCTGTCAACATCTTGGAAAGTTGAAACTGAGTTACGACATCCGGATTCTTTCCATATCGATACTCTTCCATTCCAATAGGTTCGAATTCCTTGAAGCCCATAGCCATTACAACAGCGGATGTCTTCAAAGTAATCTCATCATCACTGCCTTCCGTAAGATAATGAATTGTGAAATCACCCATCTCACCTGTAGCATATTTGACCTTGGTCTTGGTAAGGGTAGTGATTTTGCTATCTTTTTCAAGAGCTTCCAAACGTCCACTAAGAATCTCTGCACCGGATTTGCCAGTGGGGGCTACACCAGGAAGGTGCTTTACATGACCTCCAAGTTGATCACTAATTTCGATGAGTGTAACCTCATATCCCAGATTGGAGAGACTCAGGGCTGATTCAATACCTGCAATTCCTCCCCCAATAACTGTAACAGTATTCGAGATTTCTTTGGTTTCAGGGACTAGGGGTACAGAAGTTGCTGAACGTGCCAAAGTTCCACGAATCATATCCAGTGATTTCTTGCTGGCGGCATCCATATCATCATGGACCCAGGCTGAGTGCTCACGGATATTGACATATTGTATCTGTGAACTATCAATCCCCTTTTCCTTGAGGTATTGATCGATACGAGGTTGAATTTTCTGACTAGTACAAGCAGCAATTATCAGACGCCCATCATTTTCATTCAGCATCGTGCTAATCTTTGCGAGACCTTCTTCCTGACAGACTAAATCCTCTACTGTAACTGAGGCTGCGAGCTTGTTTTTCTTCAATTCAGATGCAAGAAAATCGTATGAGAGACCTAGTTGTTTACCACATGTACATAGTAGCACTGCAGATTTGTTATCATCCGTCATCTCATTTTCACTTCCTGTTTTGGAGTATCCTTGAAACAACAGCTCTAGCCTGTGTTACACTCTCTGGAACCTCTGAAGGCCCCAAGGCTGAACCACATGCATAGACGTGTTCTCCTACAATTACTTCAGTTTCGGGATTTGATGCACCTATGAAACCACTTACTGATTTCAGTCCTAGAGATGTGATAATCTCTGAGCTTCCCGGAGAGGGCTCAAGAGCTGATGATAGTACTAAAAGATCCAATGAGAATTTTAGATACTTGTCCAACAATGAATCGTATACAATAATAGTAAGATTGCCATCCTTTTGTGGTTCTATACGAGAAACCCGTCCTCGAACAAATTCAACACCGGCTTCTCGCGTTTCACGATAATATCTCTCATGTCGATCATAAGTTCGAATGTCCATATAGACAACACTCACGTCTACATCTTCTCGTTCCTGAGTGAGAATTGATGCATGTTTTAGCGCGTATACACAGCATATCTTGGAACAATAGGGATAGTAATTTTCATCTCGACTACCTACACATTGGACCATCATAACACGTTTTGCGGGTTTTCCATCGGATGGTCTCAGAAGAGCCCCTTTCGCTTCGCCAAGGGGATCCATTATTCGTGCCAGTTCAAGTTGTGTGATAATGTTAGGATGCGTTCCGTATCCATATTCATCTACATTTACAGGTTGCATTTCATGGTACCCTGTAGCAATTATAATGTCTGATGCACTGATTGTTTTCTTAACACCCTTAGCATCAAGATTGATTGCCTTTGTGGGGCATTCTTCAACTGCACTGATAGTACCAACATCTTCAATCTCAGAGTCAAACACTACTGCTTGTGGTTGACATTGGGGCGAAACTAAACTGAAAGCTTTTGATTTCTCAATACAAAGACCACACATAGTACATTTCTTTGGATCAATATACTGTGGACCAACATCCAGTTTGACACTAAATTTCCCTGGTGTTCCTGAAATCTCTTCTACCTCAGAATTCATTTTGAGATCTATATTAGGTTGCTCTGTAAGAGCACTTCTGTAGAAACACTTACGTATTCCGGGGCGCGAGCGATTTCCTTCAAAACAATAGAAACAGTCGTCTGTGGGAAACGCTTTGTAGAGATTGAGTGCATTACCTCCAGTAGTGGATAATTTCTCAACTAGCACGGTCTTAATTCCCGAATCTGCCAGCTCTACTGCTGCGGTCATACCTGCTACGCCTGCACCAATAATGAGGACTGGGTCCGACACTACTCAAAACACCTCATTCACTAAAGTGGTTCAAAATCGGATTTGCAGGAACTCTATTCATACCGAGTCCGACTTCTTCTTCGTCAAGGCCAATTGCTAATCCTAGAATCTGGGGATATACCAATACTGGGAGATTGTATACCTCACCGTATGACTCTTTGAGTCCAAGCTGTTGGAGGTCTAGCTGATTACCACAAGCAGGACATACAACTGTAGCAAAGATAGCACCAGCTTCTTTCATTGATTTCACTTTGTCTCGTGCTAATCGTATAGCAACATCTTCGTCAACTGGTAAGACTGTAGCACCACAACATTGTTTCCAAAGTGGATATTCTACGACTGATGCACCAGTCACCTCAACAAGCTCTTGAAGGTACTCTGGTTTGAACTCTGTTACATCAGCTGGGCGGAGTAGGTGACAGCCATAATGAATGGCAATTCCTACACCATCCAAGGGTTTCGTGATTTTCTTCTTGATTTCATCTATTCCTATGTCATGATACAGTGCTTCTGCAAAATGACGTGGTTTTGCAATGCCTTTGAATTCAAGGCCTTCTTTCTTCAATACCTTGTTGACGTTTGTTCGTGCTTCTTCATCATGTTTGAGAACATGGTATACATCCTTGAGAGACGCAAAACAACCATTGCATGGTGTTACAATATCATAACCTGTTTTGTCTGCGATTGCCAAAGTCCTTGCGTTGACTGTAATCCAACCCTCATGGTCGATTGCTCTAAGGTTCGGACTTCCACAACAAGCAACATCTTCCAAATAGACAAGTTCCATATCAAAAGCCTGTGCGACCTTGATCATAGATGCCTCATAATTTGGATAGTTCACCGGGGTGCTGCATCCAATGTAAAGACTGTATGTTGTCATTTTATTTGTCACCGCCAACAATCTTGCTTGTTCGAGTGTTTTTCAGAATGTTCTTGATACCTTCTGTAGAGAAACCTGGTACTTCTGGTTCTAGGCCCATATCCTCTCTTTCCCAATCCGCAGTCACTGTGTAGAGTTGCCCCTTTGTGAGAAGTTCTTTTGCAAGTGCTGCTACATTGGGTGGAATTTGACCTTCTTCTGCAGCTAGATTCTTACAATCGAAGAAAATGTCAGTCACACGTACTTTCTGTGGACATCGTTCTTGGCATTCATAGCAGGTAAGGCATAACCAAATCTCATTTGATGAAAGCACTTCTTCCTTCATTCCAAGAAGAATCATCCGAATGAGTTGATGCGGTTTATACTTCCACATATTTGCTATCGGACATGCAGCAGTACATGTAGAGCAAGCAAAACAAGCTGAGAGCTGTTCACCATTTGGCATGCTCTTGATTTCATCTCGAAACTTGGGGTCAAGCTTCGACATATCGATTGGATCAATCAGTGTGTTTGGCGGACCGGTCCGTTCATCCGTTTCAGTCATAACATACACCACAGGTATTTGGAAAGGTTCTCTCTAAGCTGTGAGCGAACTTGAAGCCCATATTAAAAGTTTGTAAATGAAGTATATCAATCTGAGGGGTCCTTTTCAAATCCCTCATATTGAATCAAGAGAAGAACACCAGATACTCCAAGGAAAACCACCATCTCATAAAGGACAACCCATAGAATGTCCATTGTATTGAGGGGATACATGAAACCACCTAGCATGGCTAATATCATACAAATGAGTCCGACAATTTGAAAGGTGACTTTGTGAGGGGGCATAGGTATAGAGTGAAAGTTCTAACTCTTAGGACTTTCTATCAGAGGATGAAACCAATTCTATCAATTCCTCTAACTTATTTTTGATAGACTGATATGATTTTGATGTTGTTTGAACGACTTCTGTGTTCAATTGTAATAGATATCCCTTCAGATCCTCAGTTTTTCCATGTAGATTTGTTAGAGTAGGTGTACTTTCTCCAACCAATCGGAGCACTCCAGTTAACGCAACCTGAAACTTTTCCTGAATTGTATCAATTTCTACTTGCTGCTCCTTCAATTGGGTAAGTAAAGTGTTGAGTTCGTTTGCTAATTGCTCATCATTCATTTTGAATGACCCCATCTTCAGGTACAATGCGAGTTGCTGTACCATCGCGTAGCCAGATTCTTACATTAGCTGCTGGGATTTTAGCTACATCTTCCTTCTCAAATGGTCCGTGTGTTTTTTCATCAAGCCCCATGAATGGTTCCTTAATTGGACGTAGGAATCTCACAATGATATAATCAATATCATCTGCATCTTCATCTAAGCTACCATCGGATGTCTTCTTTGTAGCCTTTCCCTTCTTAGCTCTTGATTTAGAATGTGGAATTGCCCCTGAGAGAGATTCCTTTACAAATTCAGCGTGACTATCAAGTGCACGTTGAGTTTCTTTGTAAAATCCTTCTTCAGCTAGGGTCATATCACCGGTGGGTTTGCGATTTGAGAGTGCTGCTTTCAGTATCTTGTTTCTTCGATAGTCAAGTAAATCCTTCAACATGAATTCTATGTTTAGAGCTTCTTGGGTAAGTAAATCCGATTGGAGGACATCATCTGCATTTGTTGAGGCCAGTTCAAGACGTATCTTCGAGAGATATGCCACAATTTTGCTCAGGCGTAGATCTGCAAGATTTTGTAGTGCTTCGCTTGATGTTTCATCTTCCCACGCATTTCGTATATCATCATAGTTTATTTCACTCAAGCAAAGCGACTCCCTTACTTAGCACAAAGACCGCAGCAGCTGTTGGTAATTCCACAGACTCACCACTGAAAGGTCCATATTTTTCATCATTGATTACAAATGCTGGGATATTAGGACCCTTATGAAATCTAACATTCAAAGTCCCTTCATTAAAAGCTATGGCTTCATTGAATGGATTGAACGTATCTAGATCCTCTCGAGTCAGTTCAGTAACTGAAAAACCAGTCTTACCGTTAAGACTTCCAATAAGGCGAATTACTCTGTGTATATCATGGGTCACTGGTCTATCAATCTCACTTCCAAAGAGCGCTACTGCTTTCTCTGCTATCTCTTGCCATGATTTTATCCCGACACCCTTTACTTTTGCACTCAATACCGGACGCGGTCTTTGAAGCATATCTATTGCAATGATTTTCTTATCTTTGAGATGTTTGACCCATTTCTCTTTCCCCGCATAGGTGTCAATATTCTGAATGAATTCTACAATAGCATCAGCAACTTTGCCAGACCACCCTGGAATCTCCCGAGTGGGGATGAGACTTCCGCCTCCCTGTGAAACTATGGCTTTGTCACCTTTAAAGCCAGAACCCATGACATATTGTACTATCTCTATACGCGCATTGGAATCTAGAGTGAACACTTTTGGATCACGAACTCGGATGTGGTAACCTCGATGACCACTGTAGTTAATTTGTATTTTATCAGGATCAAAACCAAAATCATCAACTAAGAAGTCATCATAGAGTTTCATCGTATGTTTTCGTGCAACATTGAGACATTTGTTACATATCCACTTCCTTGTACTAAAGCCGTATAATTTCCTAGATATTCCAGACTTACAATCAGGACATGCTCTTGGAAGATTTCCACTTCCTATCTTACCACAGGTTGGATTCTCACAATACCACGCATCACCACAAATTGGACAGGTTTCTGGAGGTTTTCCTGTTCCTGTTTTTTCACAAGTGGGATTCTTACAGCGCCAAGCGTCATGATCATTGGCACATTTCAAGTCCAAATGATCCGCATCGATATCAAAGACTAGTTCCGCCCCCATCCATTCTTTTTCATGCATTTTTATTGCAGTAGGAAATCCATAGAATGCAGCCGAATGGTATACACTATGGGGTGCAATTTTAGCTAGATTTCGTAAGAGATCATTGCTAGACTTGTAGCCTTCATGACGTGTCCAATTAGTCACATTGACAGCCTTAGAACCACAATTTGGACATTTTGTTACAGGTTCGAACGATTTTCCTGATTTTCCACAACCTGTTCGAACTACTTTCCCGGATTCATCTTTCCCAATCTGTTCTCGACATCGCCAGTTGTGTTCCCATGCCTGAATCGCAAACTCTCGGGTGTGGATTCTTTCAGGGGTATCGATTGATTTTGGTTTCTCAGAGTAGTACTCATGGAATAGAAGTCTTAGCTTCATTGTTGTCGTCGTCTTGCCCTGATTCTGTACTGACATCGATTACATGCACACCTTTCACAGACTTTTGTGTTTCGACTCTGAGTGAAGATAGTATATCGACTGCTCCTGTCACGAAATTGTGATAATGAACCTAATCATGGTCTATCTGCGTTCAACACGTGGTGCTAAAATGAAGCTGATACTCCCTGCTTCAGCAATTGGAAATTCCAGCATCATCGGTTTGCTTTCTGTGAATTGCAGGATAATACTATCACCAGCTATCGCTTTTGATATCTCGGCGAGATAGTTAAGCGCGTACATAGCAGCAGATTGACCCGCACCAACCTTTAGTTGGAAAAGAGCTGGATCTTCACCTTCTGTGGTTAGAGAAACCCTTGCCTCCCCGGTATCACCTTCACCTGTAAAGATTAACAGATTCTTTTCAGCACTTATCTTTACATGACTGGAAACAACACCAACATCTTTGATTGCCTGTTTGAATGCATCTGCATACAATTCAGCCTTCACACCAAACTCCATTCCTGGTTTGTTTGTCTGGCTATCTGGAGGAGTAAGAAGTTGCAGTTTGAACTGTCGTTCTGCCTGACCAATCATCTTGATCTCAAGTCGCTTATCAGATTCATCAAGGTTGAACTCAAGACGTTCATCCCCACCCATCCGTTTACTTACTCGGACAAGCTCATCGATTCCAAGACAAATATCATGTTCTCCCTTACAGGAATATTCCTGAAAAACGGCGGATGGAAGACTAAGGTCGACCATAGCAGCCTTGGATGAATCAAGTTGTCTCAATATTATCCCTGATTCAGATACTCTAAAATGTGCCTCAGTCAACAATGTGGCTAAAGCATCCACTATCTGTTTCCAGGTCTTCGTGCTGTCTAGGGTAGCGTGGAACATTATTCAGTTATCTCCAATATCATTGTTAGGCTTTTGACCAAGCAGGTATGAACATGTTTTGACATGCGGTATGGCATTTAAAATGTACTTCTCGGCAGAAGCAAGTATCAATTTGTATTGAAATGTAGAAACTTCATCTCCTCTCTACCCGAGGAGCAAGAAGATACCGCATCTCTCCACTTTCTGCGATTGAAAACTCAAGCAGAATTGGTTTGTATGCAGCCATCTGAAGAGTTATGCTATCACCAGAAATAGCCTTGGCAATCTCTGTTAGATAACTCAGTGCATACATTGAGGTTGCTTCATTCGTAGTCTTGAGACTAAATAGAGATGACTCGTCGCCTCCAAGTTTCAAAACTACGTCTACCTCTCCAGTATCACCAGCACCCGCGAATGTTAGTGTATCATTACTGGCAGTGACCTTTAGATGATTAGATACTACTCCAATATCTTTCACCACATGTTTGAATGCATCAGAGAGCAGTTCAGCTTGAACATCAAATGAAGGGGATATTCTTTGAGTGCGTTCTTCTGGGGGAGTCAATAATTGAAGTTTGAAAGTCCTCTCCGCATGACCAATCATCTTGATCTCGAAACGTTTCTCAGATTCGTCAAGATTGAATACTAATCTATCATCTCCAGCCATTCGTTTACTCACTTTGACTACTTCAGCAACTCCCAAACAGATATCATGCTCTTCAGTGCAGGTGTATTCCTGGAAAACGCTTCTTGGTAATTCCATATCAACCATTGCAGCACGAGAGGAGTCGTATTGAGTTAGTCTAATTCCACTTGATGATACTACCAAGTGAATTTCTGTAAGCAAAGTAGCTAGAGCGTCAACAATTTGCTTCCAAGTTTTTGTACTATCCAGTGTAGCATAAAACATTACTATTCATCTTCCACTCATTGTTTTTTGGACTTCATCTTCCATCTCTAGTATTTCCTTATACGCTCCAATATCGAGCTGCTCTATGTCATGTACGATATTAGAGTTCAGCCTAGCTTCTTTGGTACCTTTGGAGGTCTTAGTGGTCACATCTGCAATTATTAGATACTTCTTTCCTAGTTCGAGTGTTCCTTCAACACTCACCCAAATTTTCCCTGCATTATCAACGTCTGAGTCATACAAATCTTGAACAAGAGCTGCTCCAGGACTTGCATCCACTACTATTCCCAAAACTCGGACAGGTCCATCAGTTGAAGGAGCAATGTCGCGAATAGTCGTAAGTTTCGATGCTTTCTTCCTGATAATCTTCTTTTCTTTTGCCAAATTGCAACCACCCTGTGTGTAATCAGAGACTGGAGACTTTAGTCATCTCTGTTTCATCATCTAGTATTGCTATAAATGTGTCACTTGAATTTTGGTAGGAACTAGCCTAGATTAGTATCTTCGCCAAGTGTGTTTGCACTTTGTACATCTGTAAAATTCGGTTGCTCCTTCGTCACCACGTCTCGTCTGCACTGTCCAATAGTACGCATCAGTATTGCCACATTTTGAACAACCGGCTCTAGTGACTGGCATTGGAATGGAATCATCCTCAACTATAATGATCTTGTCTCGAGGTCCTTTCTCGATATTCTGAGAAACCCTTAGTCTCCCCTCAATTTCTTTGGTATGTTCACAGCTACGGCATTTCAAGACTTTTTTACCGTCATCCTGCGCGAAAGGAATCATCATAGCACCGCATTTTTCACAGAATTCCATTAGGACAGCTCTCCACTTTAACGCGCAGTACTTAGTTGTCAATTAAGCGTTTTGACTTGGCGTATTTTTTTAATTAAGGTAGATTTTCAATGTTACTTTCAAGAAATTTTTGAAATGCTACTGCTGCAATTTCACCTTCTTTCTTCCGACTGGTAGTACTTGTGATGTCAAGTGATTCTGAAAGAGAATCTACCATATCTGAGATTGAAATTTTCTCAGTCATCCATAGGTAGGCCATGATTGCTTCGTAAGCATCACCAGCCCTTCCTGCATCAGTCCGTCTATTCATACGACTGTATACAGATGTTGATCGTATTGCACGGGCAAGGACGCTATCACGTACTTTTTCGCCTGTTGCTTGACCGAGAACCAAAGACTTGGCTAGAGAGTAGCAAAAATTGACAAGACCGTCACCTACCTTTGCCAGACCCTTATCATGCATGATACTTTCGACGTTCTTATGTTCAACAAAGGTTTCCCACATTTGGGACCACCAAGTATGGATTCTGGTACTAGTCTACGCTGTGATCTGCGCTGGCTTGCTTGAACTTCTTTCTGAATTCTTCAGTACGTGCAAGCATTCTCTCGAGGGCTTCTCGAAGCACAACGTTGGATTGACGCCTCTTTGTTCGTAATGTGACGATAGGACTTGCTAGGAGCGGATGATCGATATTGTATCCAGCAAACTCAACAGCAGATTCCTCGAGGAGTGTCTTACGTAAAAGATTGGGAAAAGAATGTCCTTCTCCACCAATCTCAAATTTCATCTCAAATTTTGTATTTTCTATTGTTCTTGGTTTCAATTGCGACGCCTCCTATCGCTATGTCTATCACGACCCCTATCTCCGCCCCTACTTCGATTATCATATCTTCCACCGCCCCTTCGGTCATCCCTGCGATCATATCTATCACGGTCATAAGACCTACGACGGGGAGCGAGATCGGGTCGTGCTTCAAGGCCAAACTGCTGGCCATAGTCACTTGCTACTTCTCGATTTTCACGATTTTCGCATCTAAGACAGAACATATTGTTGTTTGTGGTTAATGTAAGGGGATTACCACATCTGGAACAATTAGCTAGAATTACACCCAGGTCCGGGCCCACAACAGTAAGCTCGGATGGAATCCCATGAGTATTCATAGCTTTGGCACGAACAATGTCAGTTCCCCGCATTACGTCGTGCATGCTCTTAACAAAACGCCGAGTCACATTGCTAATACGGATTTCACCATATATTCCACTGTGGATGTCTTCACCGTTTATTCTAACTATTGCGATTTCGGCTCGTGATTCGTAGGCATTGACTACTTCTCCCACTACAATGTCATCCATGACTGGAAGTGCCAACTTCATCTTTCCATCAGTACCTAGGACACTAATACTACGTTGTTTCAAGTCCATTGAAACTGCACCAGGTGCTGCGGCATATACAATGCCTTCATTTTCGTATGTACCGTAACTTGGTGATAGTTCTTCAATTACACATAACTGATCACCTGGTACTACAATGTCGCCGCTCTTAACGTCAGCCATTCTGTTCACACTCTTTGGAACATATTCGATAGAGGTCTACATCTATCATATGTACATGTTTTCTATGATAATCGAACAATTTGCCGATTGGGAATTGGAATGTTTCGATTTGGGTCACCCTCGCGCCAAGATTCTCTACTTCCTTTTCCAGGAAGGTTCTATTCTTGTCACCCGCAAGGTGGATACTATAGGTCACCTTAGCAACCGAGATTGCCTTTTTGAGGAATCTCAAGTCAGCCCCTCTCTTCTTTACTCCGAACGGGGGATTGCTGACAACAGTATCAACAAGACATTGTAGTTGTAAAGAGGATACATCCCCTAAGACCCAGTCTACAGTGCCTTCTGTTCCGAGCAATCGTGAATTCATTTGTGACGCCTTTAAGGCTTTGCTTTGCACATCAATTCCAATCACTCTCTGAGCACCCAGTAATGCTGCACCAAGAGCAAAAATACCATCACCACACCCGAGATCTATTACGGTCTTATTCGTAATATCTCCATGCTCCATTTGTGCTGCAAAAAGAATCGCAGAAGCAATCTTTGATGGTGTAGGATATTGCTCCAGAGAAACCTCGTACTCACCTGATCGTTTAATCGATTGCAGTGTGATTTCTAAATCCCTAAGGCGCAAATGTTCTCACCCGACTACAACAAACTTGATGTTCTTTGTCAGATGAATGATACTGTATATACATAATTGAACTAATGACCGCAACGGTAATACGTAGGCTTATCAGGTGTATGTGTTCCATACGCTCCATAGGAAGTGCAGTGGAACTACCCTTTCCTTCTAATGGAGCGCAAAAAGATGGAGAAACCTCTAGATAAGCTGTTTGACAAGTTTTTGCAGGGTCAAGGAATATTCAAGGATAGAGATGCATTGAGACCTACATATGTTCCAGAAGAACTTCCATACCGTGATGATCAGATGGGAAGGATAGGTTCGATTCTAGGACCTGCTCTTCGAGGTGCACCACCTTCGAACATCCTCTGTTATGGAAAGACTGGTACTGGAAAAACGGTGGTTTCAAGATATGTTCTTGATTTGTTGGTTGATAAGGCTAACCAGAGCAATGTGAATGCGCCTCTTACAGCACACGTAAACTGCCGTATCGTGGGGACAAATTACAGGGTTCTCAAGACTCTCTGTGATGCCATTGGTGCAACCATGCAAGATGGATCGCGCGTTCCATTTACTGGTCTCCCAACTGATGAGATTAGATCAATCTTCAAAAAACAGCTTGAGTCAGAAACGAAGATCATGGTTGTTGTACTAGATGAAGTAGATAGTCTTGTAAAACGAGATATAAACCAAGGAAATGATATTCTCTATGGTCTGACGCGAATGAATAGCGAGCTTGATAGAAGTCGTATTTCAATCATTGGAATCAGCAATGACCTCACCTTCAAAGATATGTTAGATCCCAGAGTATTATCGACTCTAGGTGAGGAAGAGGTAATCTTTGCACCATATAATGCAGTAGAATTGAAGGGAATCCTCCAGCAACGCGTAGAGATTGCATTTAATCCTGGAGTAATTGGTGATGAAGGTGTCATCAATCTTGTTGGAGCTCTGGCCGCACAGGAACACGGAGATGCTCGGCGTGCGTTAGATTTACTGAGAACTGCAGGAGAATTAGCAGAACGACGAGGCGACGAGAGAGTAATTCAAGATCATGTTCGGGATGCTCAGAAGGTAATTGAAAGGGATGCAATTACTGATGCTGTGGAAACTCTCCCAATGCAATCCAAGGCAGTCCTATTTGCTGTATACGTATTAGCGGATAAAGGACAGAGTGACATATTCACAGGTGAGTGCTTCAATGTCTACTCAGAAATTGCCAAAAAACTTTCACTAGATACACTCACCCAAAGACGTGTTTCTGATTTGATATCTGAATTGGACATGCTGGGATTGATTAATACAACCGTGATTTCGAAGGGACGTTATGGTCGTACAAAAAAGATCAAGCTAGCAGTCAGTAAGAAACAGATAGGATCAATTCTAGATGACGATAGTAGACTTAGCCAGGCTGCAAGGGATATGATAGGTTAGCCTTGTTTTGTTAAATCGTAGAAGAATTTGACTTCTGGAGAACCAGTTCGAAGGTTCAAGAAGGTGACAATTCCCGGCGTTGGAACTACACCCTGTTTACGCATGAAATCAGTCTGTGATTGAAATGTCCCTGAATTGATAATCTGGACACCACGATAGTTATCCACTGCATTATGATGAGCATGTCCAAAATGGACAACATCTGGGGGAGTATCAATCACCATCCAGTCACGATGGAGTGGTGCTAATTCTGTCTTTCCACCATAAACCGGAGCAAGATGACGTTTCTTCAGAAGCTCCTTCATAGGCATAGCAGGTTCAGTGTAGGATGCTCCTGGAATCATGGTCACAAGATCATCTAGACTGTCACCGTGGGTTATCAGAACATTTACTCCCTCGATAATCACTTGACTGGGATCACCAAGCATTGTTACGTTTTCCAAATTATAGAGGGGTTCTGCAAAAGTTTTCAAAATAGGAGGCTTGGGGAGTGCCTGACGGGCTGCATCGTGATTTCCAGGGATACAGAATACTTTCACATGTTCTGGAAGTTTTCGTAGCTTTTCTGCAATCAATGCATACTGGTCATACAAACTTATTATTTCTAGATGATATCTTTGACCAGGATATACACTGATACCATCCACCATATCGCCAGCAATGAAGAGGTATCTTGTATTTGCCGCCGTTGATTTGTCTGCTTCATCAACATCCTTTCCATTCAACCAGGCAATGAATTGGTCAAGTTCTTCCTCAAGAAATTCCTGACTTCCACAGTGTAGATCAGAGATGAAAGCTGCATAGATATCCCTCTTTGCACGACCCATCTGACGTGCTGTAGGAATATCCGGAAACAAAACATCATCTGCAATCATTCTTCCATCATAATCAACAGAGCCTGATATGCAAACAATCTCATCTAACAACAGTGCGTTTGCTTTTTCTGAAAGAGTTGTACCTTTCAGCCCACTAAGTTTGGAAGGAATAATACAGATTATTGACTCATTGGTCCCTTTTGATGAACTTCTATTATCCGTAGGGCCAGCGTCACTTCGATATTCTTCAAAATCGATTATTACGTTCTGTGCCTTTGAGATACTCTTGTCCCTGATGATGCCTATAACCACTTGACTTGGAGGACGTCTACGTCGTGCTCCATCACCATCCATGGGTCCAGCACGTTTTGTGGGATTTTTTCTCATCTTGGCAACACTTGGAGGGACTGCATTTTGTGTATCAATCCGAGCCATGTAGATCTTCTTTATCCTCTCAAAACGGTCTCTGAACATCGCAAGGAAGTCATCTATTGTTCCTTCAGATCCAACTGAATCATAATCTGGACTTTTTTCGATTCTGAAGTCCCATTCAGAAGGAATGGCTTCGGGCTCAGAATCAGGGAGTGATTCTGGGGGTTCATCCTGAACAATAGGAGGTGGTTCTATGGGTTGTGAAATTAGTTCCCGTCCTTCGACAAGCGATTCAATATATTCCTTCGATAGAACAGATGGACTATCAGTTGGATTCTTGACCAATATCTTTGATTCAACTGTTTCCAAAGGAGATTTTTGGTCTAGTAAGTACTGTAATGCATCAGGTGTGATTTGGAATCCGGACTCTATCAGTCGAGCCAATATATTACGACGTATCGAAGATGTCAATTGGTCATCGATGAATGAGAGTCAGGTTCTTGTTTTAAACGTCTGCCATTATTTTATCATGCGGGAAATGTAATAAGCGAGCCTTTCACAAGCATCTTGCTACCTACTATCTCCAAAGGTGATATTATGGTCAACATCAGAACACTGCAACAAACAGGTGGTAAAAGTGGAAGCTCATTTCTCGTCATTTTACCAAAGGATTGGGTCGTAAGACAAAAACTTAGCAAAGGTGACCCTGTCGTTGTTGCGGAACGTGAAGATGGTTGCTTGATAATAGATCCTCGTCTCCCGAAAGCAGGAGAAACACGTTCTACTACTGCTGAAATTGAGCACAACCTGAGATGGGAGATTACTAGTAGGTACCTTCTTGGTTTTGATGAGATTCGTATTGTTAGCAAAGACCCAATCACGAACGAGCAAAGAGATGAATTGAAACATATAATCAAACGTTTTGTTGCTCTAGAGGTTATAGAAGAAGATGACCACCAGATTGTTCTGAGATGTTTAGTAGACCCAACAACACTTCCTGTTAGTACCGCTATGAGAAGGATGAATCTAATCACAACACGGATGATAGAAGATGCTTTGAATGCATATTTTGAGGGAATTCAAAAGGACGCTGAAGAAATCATTCAGCGTGATGATGAGGTAGACAGGCTATTCTTCTTGATTGTAAGAGAACTCAGATCTGCAGTTCAATATCCAAGAATGAGTGAATTGATGAAAATCACTCCAGTAGAAGCTCTAGATTACAGGTTAGCTGCTCAATATATTGAAAGAATTGCTGATTTAGCAGTTGATATTGCACAGAGAGTTGAGGAGCCCCTTGAGAAAAAACTAGTCAAAAAACTACAACTAATTGGTGACACAGTGAAAGAGATGTTGGCTGATTCTGTGAACAACCTCTTCAAATTTGATTCTAAGAAAGTCACAAAGGTAATCGAGGCTGAGAAATGGTTGATTGATGAAACTGCAAAGTTAAGGCAGGAAATTGTCACCACACCTAATGGACAACCACAAACTCAACTTTATGTTGTAGATAGTTTATTGAGAATGGGAGAGGCTGCAAAGGATATCGCCGACCTTGCACTACCTCATAATTAGAGGAAATCCACATGACAGACAGACTCTTTGGAACTTCAGGCATTCGAGGTTCAATTGCAGAAAAATCAACACCTGACCTGGCACTAAATCTAGGTAGGGCACTAGGCACGTTCCTAAAAGGCAAAGGCACTGTGGGTGTAGGAATTGATGCTAGAACCTCGAATGAAATGCTGAGAAACAGTCTCATTGCAGGATTACTCTCAACTGGTGTCAACGTTGTTGATGTGGGAATTGCGCCAATGCCAACTGTTGCATATTATAGTCAGGTAGAGGGGATAGCAGCATCAGTCGTTGTTACTGCTAGTCATAATCCTCCCGCGGATAATGGTTTCAAATTCTTCAATAATGGAAGAGAATTTGTGAGAGAAGAAGAGGTCTTTCTAGAAACCACAATCGCAAAGAATCAGTATATTGTAGCAAAATGGGATGGGATTGGAAAAATCAGTCATTTAGATATCAAGGAACAATATCTAGAGCATCTCAGAACCTTCCTCTCTGAAAGAGGAACAAAGAGCAATGGTACAAAGGTATTGGTTGATCTGGCGAATGGCGCAGCTACCGAATATACCCCTCACTTACTTTTAGAAATGGGTTTCTCAGTAACCACTATGAATTCGCATCAAGATGGGCATTTCCCAGGAAGACCTGCAGAGCCATCGCCTAGAAACCTCGGAGACGCGATGAAGATGGCTGCGAACTCAGACTTTGCAGTCACAGTTTGTCATGATGGTGACGGAGACCGACTTGCTGTGATTGATGAGCAGGGTGAGTTTATCGATCAGAACCGTGTCATCGCGCTCTTTGCCAGAGACGAGGTCAAGAGAAACGGAGGCGGAATTGTAGTCGCATCTATTGACACATCCAGCGTCATTGACGAACTTGTTATTGCAGCAGGTGGAACTGTAACACGAATGCCTTTGGGGTCTCTTCAAGAGTTTCTTGCCTCTGACAAAGGGAAAGATGTTGTCTTTGCTTCTGAACCATGGAAACCAATCTTCACTAAGATGGGCGGATGGATGGATGGAATAGCTGGTGCTGCGCGTTTTGCGCAAATGGTTGATGAGATAGGTGATGGAAGTTGTACAAAATTAATGGAAACAATTCCAAAATACCCAATTTTGAGAGATTTTGTACCATGCCCAGATAATGTCAAACCGAATTTCTTGCCCAAAGTGAAGGAATTACTGGTTCCAAAGATGAGTGGAGTGGACCAGATTCTGGAAGTTGACGGTATTCGAATAGAATGTACCGATGGATCCTATGTTCTAGTTAGGGTTTCAGGTACTGAACCCAAAGCTAGGGTCTATGTTGGTGCAAAGGAGCAGGCTACCGTTGACAAATTGGCTACCCTTGCCAAGGATGTTATGGCTCAAGCGCTGGAAGAACTTCAGAAGTGATATTGAAACTACACTCGTAATGTCCGCGCGTGTACCTTGACTGCTGCCGCATCATCATGTTTTCCTTGAGCACTCAGTGCCATTCCCAGAAAATCCCAAGCTTCAGGCATACGAGGTGCAACCTCAGTTAATTTTCGGAATGCTTTCTCTGATTCTTCTGCTTGTCCTTTTCTCAGGTGAAGAATACCCAGGGCCATCCAACCCTCGAAGAAATTAGGATTCAATTCAATACTCTTACGTGCTGCATCCTCTGCCTCGTCATCCTTTCGCAGACCAATCAAGATGGTACTCAGTCCGCTCCATGAAGTGAAATCTTTCGGATTGATTTCTAGCGCTTTTCGAAAGTATGGCTCAGCTTCAGAAAATGCACTCTTGGACTTCAGAACGCACCCCACTAGATTCCAGTTGTAAGCAACCTTGTCATTCAATTCTAGCGCCTTTTGTGCTGAAATCTCAGCATCAGCGAGTTTCTGTAGAGCTAACTGACACCTACCTAAGGACATCCAGTTTGTTGCATCATCAGGATCAATCTCAACGAGCTTCTTGAGAACCCCTTCAGCTTCAACCATCCTTCCCTGTTGGATTAGTTTTAGACTCTCTTCAAAAAGTTCGAAATTTTCATCTGAAGCCATTTTTTATCTCAATCCAATAGATTCTATCAGAGCGAAGGTTTGGCTCTATTTCAATGATTGGACTATTACTACGGTAAGATTAAATCGGAAATATTCTGGAGTTCTTCTAGGCCGGGGTCTCCTAGTGGCTATGGAGGTGGTCTCGAAAACCACTGCCCTTGCGGTTCGAGAGTTCAAGTCTCTTCCCCGGCGCCATCTTCTCTTATTCTATTGGATGACTAGAAAGTAAAGAGAGAGTATCCATTTCCTAGGAACTTCAGCATGTCACTATGACCACTCAATTCTCCCTTTATAGACACACCAAGCTTCTCAGCTGCTTCAGTAGCTGAAAATGTTGCAGTACAAGCCTTGCATGCATGATCAATAATCCCAAGTTCCATTGCCTTTCCAAAAAGTGGGAGTTTGATTGATTCATCAGCAATCCCAATCAGAAGTTTAGGAGAGGCACACTCAAGGACCACAGCTACTTCATGACCGTTCTCATGGAAGTTGATTGCATTTAGAAGTAGATGATACAGTTGCATCTTGTTATCGTCAGTTGCGAGGAATACATACTTCATTACGATTCACAATTTGGTATACAACAAAGAGGATAATGAGCATTACTACAGAAAGAGAATGGTGCGGAGGGCGAGATTTGAACTCGCTTCAATGAAATATATTTTGAATATTGGTATGTCATCAGGGGAGAGCGCCAATCATAATGTTTTTTTAGTGTGGAAAAGGGGAAACATGAATTTGGATGATTAAGGATATCAAAACAATCATTTTGGGAAGACTAACCGGCAATTGTTATCTTCTTGAAACGGACAAAGGGTTTATTCTAATTGATACAGGAAGAAAATCAGCAAGAAGTAAACTTGAAGAAGAACTTGCAATTGCAGGATGTACACCTGAAAATCTTGATTTGATTCTTCTAACTCACGGGGACTTTGACCATACTGGAAATTGTGCATACCTTCGTGAAAAGTATGATACGAAAATTGCTATGCATCAGTATGATTCAGGGATGGTCGAAAACGGAGATATGTTTTGGAATAGAAAATCTGGCAATTGGGCGCTCAAAAAACTAGTTAATACATTCTTCAGTATAACTAAATTCAAGCCAGATTTTACGATTGATGAAAATTCTGATTTGTCCGAGTACGGACTTGATGCACAAGTTGTTTACATCCCAGGACACTCAAAAGGATCAATAGGAATTCTGACAGATAGTGGTGACCTTTTCTGTGGGGATTTATTTTCTAATGTTAAGCAACCAGAACCAAATTCTGTTGTAGATGATATTATTGAATTGAATGAGAGCATTGCTAGAGTCAAAGATTTGCAGATAGAAATGGTCTATCCCGGTCATGGTCAGCCCTTTAGAATGAATGAGTTTGAATAGGAAGTTTTCAAATATCTAGGTAATATATCTCGCTACCTTCTCATCTGATGTTTACAAAAGAAAAGAGTGGTGCAGAGGGCGAGATTTGAAATTGCGGAATTCAAGAGATTTCTGTTCTATTCACAGTCATATACAGTGGTATTGTAAACAAACCGAATTGGTAGATTCAACGGTAGATCACTAATCTTGACGATATGGTACGGATATGTCATGACGGCTGCAACTCCACAACCTTCACCAGGATGTATTTCGTCAATATAGACTACGTAGTATGCAATAGTCATAGTGATTCTTGTGATATTTGTCAAATATCCTCCTGAACCACGTTCACCTTGAAACACTGCAATTAGAATCTCTGATATGAAGTCGACAGATGGCACCTCTGGAACAGGAAAATGTCCACTATACAGATCTTGCCATAGATTCTCCCATGTTACAGCATCTCTAATAGCGAAGTTATCTCTGTCTTCATAACCATAGCCACCACCGGGATCAATTGTTTCAAAAGACACCTCAGTTCTAGGAAGCAATCCCAAAGTGGAATCAACAAGTATTAGGAAAGAAGCTGACAAGACAATACAGATTACAATTCCTGCAAGAGCTTTGGGTGAAGCCTTCATGAATATAGCCCTCACTTCGACATATCATATTAGTCCTGAAAGCATAAAGCACTGCTGATTTGAGAAGAGCGAGTTGGTGTGTAGGGAGTGATTCAGGAATCCAGCACTTTTTCAGATTGGGTGTGCCATAACACACGAGGGTTTTGAATTGAAACGACTACCTTTGGGACCAGTAATGTTCCTTCTTGGCATATTTGGTGGGGGCCTTCTCTGGGTTGTCCTAGTTCAACTCAGGTTTGATTATCTCATCACGGAGGTTTATGATGGTGGGGGTCCAGGAGAAGCAATATGGTCCATTGATCCTCTCTTCACAATACTTGCCGCAATTCCAGGACTAATTCTGGTCTTTGTTGGACTTATTGTTTCAGTCCAAACCCAACCTGAACACTTTGAAGAAGTCAAACCAAAAATAGACTATCAACAGCTGAATTTACTCTATCTAGGAGAAATCTGTCTGCTTGTTACAATCATTGTAAGCTTCATCGGTTTTCTTGGTATTTCAGGTCTTATTGTTGAGATAGTTCAAATTTCTGCGATGCTAATGGGGACAATTATGATTACATGTGTAACACACATGGCCTCTCTTGTTCCTAGGAAATCGACAAGTAGACTAGGTTCATCGAAGTTTTCAAGGAATACTGCAATACTATTAGCTCTAGAATTTATGATTCTTATTTCAGTGGTCTTGGCACTTCGATTATACACTCAGAGCTTTATCAGGACAACAACCTTGGTAATTACAACATCTGGGTTCCTAGGACTGCTTCTAATAACTCCTAATTTTCTGAAGCTCGAAAATAAGAATGGTGCGGAGGGCGAGATTTGAACTCGCGAACTCCTATACAGTGATTGTTTTGATATGTAAATAGAAAAACCCGAAACTTGGAAAGAAATAAAGAAAAAAGGAGGAGGTTTCTTTCGAAACCTCTCAATGTAGTCACTTCTTCGATTTAAGGACCAGAACTACGATAATGACGACTATAGCTCCTCCAACACCTGCAATTCCCAAAATCAACATCAGCCCTCCATCATCTGTTGTCGTCGTGGTAGTAGTTGTGGAGGTTGTTGTAGTGGTCGTAGTTGTAGTAGTTGTTTCTTCATTGACCGTAACTATCACTGTATCAGACACCGAGTTCCCTGAACCGTCGAATACAATCAGTGTGAAATTATAGACACCTACACCAAGAGATACCTGATAACTGATATCATCTCCATACCAATTTAGATGGTCTAGAGTAATTATTCCATTCCTCAACAATACGTATGACGCAGGATCCAAATCCGAACAGGTCCAATTCAAGGTAATTATCGGCCCCACCGTTATTTCTAGGTCATCATCACCTGATAGTAGTGGTGGAATGGTGTCTTGACAGGTTACCCATGTTGTATAGGTAACAGAGTTGCCATATGCATCAGTTACTACCACAGTTACATTGTACACTGCAATTACTGGAGCAAGCTGGTATGAAACCTGCGATGAATCCCAGACTCCTGATGTTTCTTCAGTTCCATTCACATAGACCTGCCAGGAACCATCCTGATCCCAAGGATCGATATTTGCTACGGTCCAGTTAATCTGAATAGTATCATCAAATTCTACATTGAGATTTGCATCACCAGCTAAGGTTGGAGCAGTTGTATCTACTACAGTAACCCATAACTCATCAGTTTCAAAGTGACCAGTAGAATCATAGATAATCAGAGTGATATTCCAAACACCAGGTGTTAATCCATCAAGGGTATGTTGGATATCACCAGAGAATGTAGTACTGAAAGTTGCTTGAGTATTATTCTCAAAGATAGTATAATTCTCAGGATTCAATTCAGTCCAACTCCATGAAGTAATAGGACTCTCTCCAGCTTCAAGTGGGAAATCAACAGGACCAGTTATTGATGGTCCAGTAGTATCAACATATGTTACAAAGCAAGTTGCTTTCATTGTATTGACATCATCATCCCATGCTACTAGGGTGACATTATGTTCACCTGGAGATGAATAATTCAACTTGTACGAAATATATTGTCCATCACCATAGAAGGTGGACACATCTATCGTATCGTCGAGCCATATCTCATAATTATCATGATACGGATTATATAGGGTGAAATTCACCCACGTGACCTGACCTGTTTCTGCACTGAAATCAGATGGAAAATCAGGAGCAGTTGGTGCAGTTGTATCCTCTACGGTAACAATACATGTATGCGTTGCATAGTTTCCTGCCTTGTCTGTTAACATGATTGTGTAATTATGTTCTCCTTTGCTTGGGAATACGTGATCCCAGTCGAGTGTTAATGGTGATGTCCATGGATCATTCCATGCAAGTAGTTCACTATCATCCGCCCATGCCCGCTTAATACCTGGAGTATCATCAGTTGCTGTGATATTCGTCCAAACCCGCTCACTATACTCTATGGTATAGTTAGTTGTTGCGCTGGTGAATACAGGTGGTTGTGTGTCAAGAACTGTTATGCGCACTGTATCTTGAGCGTTATTAGAAGCTGTGACGTCATAAGCAGCTACTGTGTAGTCATAGACTCCTACTGCTAGTCCATCCAATGAAATTGAAATACTTGAGTTGCACCAGGCATGTGTGGACTCGTATGTATAATTGATATAGAATAAATAATCACCTGGAAATCTATCATTAGCTTGCCAGGTAACCCATTTGTTTGTATCTACATCATTCATCACGATGTCAGCAGGTGAATCTATTGTAGGAGCTGTTGTGTCTGAAAGTAAGGATGCACTAGAATCATTAGCTCCCCCTGTGCCTGAGATATAGTAAGGATTACTTGAGAAATCATCAAACTGATTTGATGTCCAATTATTCTTTGGATTGGTGCTTCGGGTGTCTCGTCCATTATAGAGTCCTGCCCACCCCAAGTTATTTTCACTGAATGTATTGTTTCCCGAATTAGAAAATACATTAATTCCATATATGAATTTGAAAACATCATTGTCTTCAAATAGACCAGATGAGCAGCCCTGAAGATTCATTCCGTCGCTACCAGAAGTAATTCCGTGATATATGCGGTTTCCAAACACATGAGGAAATGAAAGTGTACCTATGAACAAACCATTGTCTTGAATGCACGATATATTGTTATTGGATACAATAACTGACGGAGCATTACGAATATCCATCCCATGTGTTGCTTCCCAAACAAGATTATTGTCTACGACCAAATTCGCTGCTGAATCGATGTCCATTCCATAACCCTTGTTCGTGGACCGAATCTCGTTACTTAGTATTGTCAGATTATCTGAATCATCACTATCGATGCCACAAGGACCTGAAAACGAACCATCGAGGTTTGTCCGCAATATGGAATTATCTGATACCGTCACATTGTGACTGTTATCTAATATTAGTGCCTTGTAACCAATATCTGAAATCGTATTTTGAGAAATAAGAACCTTGGATGTACTCCAGCTGGCTATACCGTTCATCCCACAGTCATAGATAGTATTGGCTGTTATATTTACATCATAGCTATTTTGTATTTGGATTCCATCGTCAACCCCATAGATGGTACAGTTCTCAATAGTTCCATTTGATAAATCTTGAAGGTCTATACCAAAGGCACCACCACTACTTGAATTGATGACACAGTTTCTAATGATGAAATGAGCAGTGGTACCATCGATGCGAATACCTGTGAGACCATTTGGTACGTCTATTACTTCTCCATCTAGTATGTAGGGGTCTCCTTCTGTTCCCGATCCGGTGAATCCTGCTGGGTCAAAGAACAAATTGTGAGGAATATTGATTGTGGCAAATGCTATTGAGTCCTTTTCGAGCGTTGGTGATTCTTGAGGTATTATTGATGCCGTACGATTATCCGACACCTGTGCAGTTAGCCCAATTACAAGGAAAAACGATAGAATGGTAACTATTACAATCACTCTTGACTTCACTAGAACTCTCTCCAAATTTCAGACGGGTTATATAACATAACTAATATCTATTCCGAATACCATTGAATGAAAGTAACTGAAAAGCCAAACAGGCTATCATTGTAGAAAAAATGAAATTGGTGCGGAGGGCGAGATTTGAACTCGCGAACTCCTACGAGACAGGGACCTAAACCCTGCGCCTTTAACCAAGCTGGGCAACCTCCGCATTAAAACAACGGAGAGAATAAATTCATTTTAACCGTTTTGTATTGACTGCATCATCACTCGTCAACGGTTTCCCAAGTGTGACTACAGCGTGGACAACGCCACGACTTTCGATTTTTTCTGTTCCCGATCATTTCTTTTCGAACAAGAGCAACTTCACCGAATCCACAACGAGAGCAGACAGCATTTTCTTCTTCCATGGCACGCAACTCATTCCGAAGTGAGTATGGAAGGGTTATCTAGTTTTCTCGTTAGAATATAGTGGTCTAAAAGACCAAAAAGCGAGTCATGTCACAATGTTTTTATTCGACTCGTTGGATGTCGGCTCGGTCCTGTGGCCCGACCATGGACCATTTCGTGATTCTCTGGACAAATGTTGTGTCCAGTGTGAGCGTGATATTACAATGTCCTCAAGAAGTAGACAATCAGCAGCAAGGACCCGAGATAAGTGGAGAGAGAAGGTCTGGTACCAGATTCTCGCACCCGATTATTTCGATAACAAGGAGATAGGTACAACCCCATCAGGAAATGCAGAGTTGCTGATTGGAAGAACTGTTCAACCAACCTTGTATGACTTAACTGGAGATTTTGATAAGATCCATGTAAAACTTCGATTCAAAATCCTTGAGGTCGCAGGTCAACAGGCCAAGACTACATTCTACGGGCATGAATGGAGTTCAGACTATCTACGAGGACTTGTAAGAAGAGGTACATCCAGAATCGATTGGATTGGACCAATTCTAACAAAAGACGACTACCTCATGCGAATTTCAGTCATTGTTTTCACTATCACTCGTGCAAAGTCTAGTCATGAACATGCAGTCAGAAAAGCTATTGAGAAAGTGATTAGGGCTCATGCTAAGAAGCATACATTTGACGAGCTAGTTGAAAAAGTGATTCTCGGAGATTTAGCTGGTGAAGTTTTTGAAACTGCAAAGAAGATTATTCCAGTCCGAGAGTGCGAAATTCGGAAGAGTAAGGTGCTCAAGGGACCAGAAGAGGTCAAGATTCGAAGAGCAAGACTCCGAAGAGGCACTGCAGCTGCTGAAAAGGAAGAGTAGTTAGCTCAGTAGATTTTGAGGGGTAATAATTACCCCTTCATATTTTCTAGTCTATGTAGAGACTGTAAGAGTAATACCATAAGGTTGGCTAGTTTCGTTAATGCCTCTATATCAGTTTCAGAATCAACAAGATCATTCAATGATTTCAATTTTCCAATGAGTGTTTCACGAAGCTCAGGAATTAGGGTCATATCAGCCTGTGTTTCAACCTCTTCATCAGGATCTGCATAAACGATACGCCTGTCACATTTCGCACAATAGATATCATCTCCAACTTTGAAAAGAGGAGAACCACATTGAGGACATGCATCTGCTAGCATTGTTGCTCCACGTCGAAGAAGGTCAGCCATCTTTTTGACCGAGGTATCATCTTTGTCATCCATTGTAAGCACAAGGAAGCCATGTTGTCGTTACGATATAAGATGTGCTCGAATGCATACAACTGAATGCGTCATTATGAAAACGTTGATATGGAAACTATCGGTGGTGCTTCTTGTTGATTCGCACATCGTTCGTGCGACAAGACTATTTCAGAGGTGAGTCCATTGGACCCCGAAACTCAGAAGAGCATCGATCAATCTAAACACCTTCTTAAACAGATATCCGAGGATTCCTCAGTTCCCAGGAACATCCGGCGTGCAGCCAATGAGGCTATTGCAGTCCTTGAAAACGAAACAGACTCTCCAGCCATGAGAGCGCAGAACGCAATATCCATTCTGGATGAACCAGGTCAAGATCCAAACTGTCCTAACCATGCTAGGACTAAGATTTGGCACGTATCCAGTCTATTGGAGCCAATACGCGATTAGGCCAATTGAGGCCTTTCTATGAGCGTAAAGGCAGCCAGAACCACAGATGGTAAAGGACTGTCACCTAATGAAAGGGTCAGTGTTTACTGATGATTAAGGCAAGGATACGGGGAATCTATTCACAATCATTGACGCAGATAATGCTGCAGAACCATTTCGAAATGGTTCAACCCATCCCAGAAGTGGCAAGAAGGTTTGGGCTTCCTTATCGCAGTGACATTCCTGACGTAGACATCTGGGATAGAAGTGATTTGCAGGGCATCGTGGCAATTGCATACGAGTCCATTTTGGACAAACTTGCAGATGTACTTCGAAGACGGATAGGTGGGGTTATCACTAGAACACCAAGGGTGGCTAAGAGCTCTATCTATAGAGGATTAGTGCAGGGTAGGGATGAGAGAACGGGGCAAACGAGAATTGATCTAGGATCAATATCTGGTCTGATACCCGATAGAGGGTTACAACGAGGACAACATATGATGGTTCAGATTAGAGCCCATGATTATGGTCGTAAGGCTCCAGTCTTGTCCTCAAGTATTACAATACCAGGTCGTGCAGCAGTACTATTGCCAGAGCCTGTTGTAAGACTTAGTACAAAGATTAAGGATCCGGATACAAGACATAATCTCACAAGTCTTGGTAGAAAAATACGTGAGCATACTGAAAATTGGGGTATCCTATGGCGAACTTCCGCAGAGAATCTTACAGACAAGGAGCTCCAAGATGAAGTTGATGATCTCTTAGATACTACTCAAGGAATCTACAACAAGTACGATGATCTGGAATCAACTGGGATTCTATTTGAAGGAACTAGTAATGCAGATATCGAATTTCCTGCTGAAGTGAAAGAGGCCTTGGATAAGACCCGTGCCAAGATTAAGCCTACAATCAGAAGTCATCATTTCTACAAGAGTGCAGGATATACTTCTCTAGTTGATCTTGCAGAGATGGTCATTGAAGACCGTCCTGAAGAACGAAAATACATCACTGCTAAGCTGGACAAGATTGTGTCAAGAGATATGCCACGTGTAGATGACCCTGTCAATATTGAACATGTTAAATTAGATGGCCGAAATATTGTGCTTGCACGAGGTAGAGTGGTTGAAACAACAACCAACGGGTTTGTAATAAGAAGACAGTTCAGACATACGAGTCGAAAACTCAAACTAGTCAAAGAATATCCAGATGAAGTAGATGTAGTAGGGGATGAGGGTGATTATGCAATGACCCATGTTGTACCAGGAACTCTCACTCTTTTCACAAATTATTATTCTAGAACTGGCGATTTGAAGGGGACCTACGCTAACATCAATACAGGTGTAGAGATCTATCCAAGTAATGGGACCAGCCCCGGTAAGATTCGCTATGTTGACCTTGAAATTGATGTTGTAAAAGCACCTGTGGATCAACCACCAAGAATAATTGACAGACACCTACTCAAACGTGCTGTGCAACGAGGTTTCATTACAGAAGAAATGGCAGAATTATCCAGAAGAAAAGCAGAATCCGTAGCTCAGCAGATGGAAGAAGGAATAGATCTGATTGGGAAATAATATTACAATTCATTCAGAGCTTATTGATTTTGATGTTCTCAAAGATAGGTCAATTGCACTCATGATGTCTTCGAGTGTTGCCCCCAGACTGTCAATACTTCTCTCACACTCAATTGTGATTAGTAATTTCGTTCCTTTTACAGAACAATCAATTGTCAGGTCTTTTGGTAGGGGAGTATTGTCTGGACTGATAGCTTCTAGAATCTGTTTTGCGACTACCGATGATTGAAAATCAAGTTTGATAGTTGCAATCATTTCTTACCCGCGCCTTTATTCAGTTGTACTATCTTCTGTAGTGCAATTTCTTTTTCTTCAGCACTTCCAGTGATTGTGATTGATTGTGGTGAGGATGCGGTTATTGTTGTGTTAGTGGAGAGAAATTCGCGATAAACCATCTTAGAGTTTAATTTGGATGATGGCCAAACAATTGTAAAGGTCTCGCCATTATCCAATGCTACAGGTCGACCTGTATCTACTATTCCAGTTTCTAATGCAATGCGTCCGACATCAGGGAGAATCTCAGTTTTTGAGCCAGTCAGCTTCACTGTTGTAGTAGTAGTTGTCGAATCTCCTTGTAGATTTGATTCTAGACGCTGAACAGTAGCTATAACGTCCTTATGATGGTCCATATGGTTTTCAATCAAGGATCGTAATGTACTACCACGGTCTCCAAGCAGCAAACCAATCATTGCCCCTGGTTCATTTTGTGCCCATGCGGTCATGCTCATTGTTTCAATTCCCGAAACAAATCTTACGGGGCTAGTTTCACGTTCTAAGGCGAGAATATAGTCGGTACCTAATAATTTGGGAATCATACTTGGATCTAGTCGTGTGATTAAAACAGAGGTTAGTCGTTGTGCCTCAGCGGTGCTCAGATTGCTTAGTGGTGTTCTGAGTTTTGGAATAGGAATCTCCGCCTCGTTCAGTATCTCGTCACACACTTTTTGATTTCCACTTATTGTCGCCAAGTAAGGGTGTGTACTGTAAAGGAGTGCTTCATCAAGTGGAAGCATGGTCACTCCAAAGAGCTTGAATCCCTTTCGTTCTTCAATCAGTCCATTGTTTTGAGCTAATTCAATGATATCTTTACTCGCTCCTTTCATACCATTGTTGAGCAAAGAACCTGCAGCTGCAAATTGAAGGTGATAATCATTCAGATCTATCAGAGATTTTGCAAATACGTACCCTGCTGCTGCCACTGTGGAATCAGTTCCTAGTGTGAGTGCGTCTACTTGTTCTGATTCAGAAGTACCACCAATAACTAAAGGATAGCCCTTACCTTTCTTGATTCTCTTTTTACCAAGGATATCAACACCAACTAAAATGATTGAGGATGACTCGAACCTTTCTCTCAATGTGTTAATTGTGTCAATGGTCAGCACTGGTTGTGAGAATGAGATATGAAAAAGCGATTTAGTTTTAGAGATTGCCTGAGAAATGATTGTACTAGCTATTGCTGCTTCAGGATATGGAGAAGTCAGAAGTATATTCTGATTACCTATCTGGAAATCAATACTCTTGCAAACCTTCTCTAAAGCCTTCAGAGACGGTATTTTCTTCGCTGTCATGCTCATCTCAAAGGAGAAGAGGTGCGTTAGCCGTGATAAAACTATCTTAGGAGAATAGCAGCTTGATCAGAACTGTACTTCCAATCAGCGGTAAGAACTCGGGTCCTACGATAATACTTTGAGAGCCTGTGAATTTTGCTTTCAACAAGCTGAAGACTGCGTTTTGTTGAAAAATCCTTCTTGTTCTCTTCCAGATGTCTTCGCATAGTTGCAGCTTTGGCAATCATATTTCTCAGATCTTCTGGAACGTTTCGTTGTAAATCATTTTCACGAATAATGTCCATTACTTTCTTACCAGAAATCACTTTCACAAGAGGAACACCATATTGGTCTCGGAGAATCATTCCAATCATTGAGGGAGTATTTCCAGTTTTAGCTAATTCAATCACCTTTTCCTCCACCCACTTAGCGTCCTTCTCTTTGTCCATCCATTCAGGCACGCGTAGTGTTGAAGGGCGATTGCTGCCGGACTGGCCCTTGCGTCGTGTATGCATTCTTGCCATCGGAACTACCTCTAGATTATCTATTTCCCCAAAAGTATGGGTCTGCCCCACGGCCTAAGGCTGTTGATATAAAGATTGCCTTGTGTGAACTAATGATATCGTCCACGTTCGCGAATTTCCTTCATACGGGAGAGCGATTCATTCGCCTCTTTGCCTACTGTATCTGAATATCCTTTGATTGTGGCTTCAAGCATACATTCCTGTAAATCCCAATGAGTGGTTTCCAGAGCTCTGTGAATGAGATGGAGGTCAACTCCTTTCATTTCAACTGTAGCATTCATCTCTGAGAGACCAAAGTCTACTAACCAGAGTTTTGATTTTGAATCGACAATCACATTGCTAGTCGTAGGATCTCCATGAACTACATCACCCATGTGCAATAATGCAATTGAACGCCCAAACTCAAAACAGAATTGCTTCAACTGTTGCTCCGGGAGAGAACTTGCAAGCTGCTTAAACTGCGTGCCTTCAATGTAGTCCATCAAGATTGTGTAATCACTAAGATCTACAGCATAAACTGCTGGTGTAGATACTCCCAGAGACCGAGCTACCGACAACATCTTGCATTCTCTACTTGTTCTTGTTTTCCTAAGATGTAAATCGATATCCTTGAAGAGATATGGTTTTGATTGTCGCCATTTCAAAACAAAAGGCTGATTCCATCTCTCAGTCTTTAGGATGATAGACTCGGCTCCTTGAGCAATGATATTCTCCACTTTCATGACCTCCAGAGAATATCTTGTTCATCGGTGCGCCATTTAGGGAGAACCTGGGAATCACTAATTCCAATTGTACGACCAGCTTTGAATTGCAGTATTCCATTCCATGCTATCATAGCCCCTTGATCTCCTGCTAAAGAAGGAGAAACTCTATGGAATTTAGTTCCATGCCGTTCTGATACTCCTTCGAGTATCTCTGTTAGTCGGTTATTCCGAGCCACACCACCAGTAAGCAGCAGTTCTTGCTTCTTTGTATGGGCAATAGCTCGTTCCGCAATTTCTGCAAGCATCCCAAAGGCAGTTTCTTGAACACTGAAGCAGATGTCAGGAATTGGAACTCCTTTAGAGAACAGTTTCTTAGCGGCGGTTAACATTCCTGAATAGCTCAGATCCATTCCTTTCACTGAGTAAGGCAAATTGTGGTAGTTAGAACCTTCTTTTGCTAGTTTTTCAACAATGGGACCTGCGGGAAAACCCATACCAAGTTCCCTTCCTAAGACATCTAACATATTACCAATGGCAATATCCAGTGTTTCACCAAATGTCCGAAACCGACCTCCAGCATAGGCAATTACCTGACTATTTCCCCCAGAAACATACACAGTGACCGGGTCTTGGAATTCAGACTCAAGACAACCTATTTCTATATGCGCGACACAGTGGTTGACATCTACAAGTGGCACGTCAAGTTTTAGTGCCAAGGTTCTAGCCATAGTAGCAGTTGTTCTCAAGCAGGGGCCAAGGCCAGGACCTCTCGAAAATGCGATGAGGTCGATATCACTGTAAGTAATCCCAGCTTTTTCTAGAGCAGTATGGATGATTCCAGGACCAAGATCTGAATGGTGCCTACTAGCTTCCCTTGGATGAATTCCACCCTGAGCAGGTTTTAGCATATCCCAATCATTTGATAGTACTTTCCCTTCGTCTGTAACAATACCTGCACCAAAAGAATGAGCAGTTCCTTCAAGTCCCAGACAATATAGTACCATCATCGTTACCTTCTATCATTCCAATCTGTCTATTGGTTTTCTAAGCTGAGCGGGTTTGTCATTTTAAATTGACTCTTTCGTTCAAACCATATTGGAAACTTCGTCTAGCAAAGGCTTTATAAAACTCACAGGGAGCCTCTGCTGAGAGGAGCATCACGTGTCTGAGAAAATGCCCATTAAAGCACTTGAACTGCAACTAAATGACGTTATTTCTGTCAAGTTGAAAGATGAGAGAGTATTCCGAGGACACTTGACAAGATGTGACATGTACATGAATCTCACACTTGCAGATGCTGAAGAACTTGAGAGTGATGAAACCAGAGCCAAGTATGGTCAAGTTCTAGTTAGAGGGAACAACATCCTCTGGATTCAGATTCCAGAGTAATCATTAACGTTCGATCTCTCTACGATATTTTTCCACAAGCTCCACTAATTGTTCCTCCCCTTTCACTCGAGCTTGTTCTCGTACTTCTTTGATGAATACTTGGAGGATCTTGTCAAACTTCTTACGGCTGATAAATGCAAACTCATCAACTCGTTGCAGTTCGACATCTTTTGCGTCAATAACAGGGATTAATGCTTTCACTAGCTCATCTCTTGGAAGATGGGATAGAGGTGTATCAATGACCAAAGCACGTACTTCCTGCTCAATGAGTATACCCGCAGTCTGAGGGCCGCCTCCGGAGGCATCTTCAAACAGGACAATATCTCCTGGTTTTAGACCTACTTTCATATTGTACTCATCAATACTTTCACGGGTGAACTGGGGTATTACTTTGACTGCAAGCATATCACCGCGCATTTCGAGATGCTTGACTCCCCTTAGTAGATCGAGTCTAGATTTCAAAGTCTTCATCTGTTTCTTGAGGTCATCTGATTCACGTTGCGCTTTCTTCAAAGCAGATTTCGATTTCTCGACCTCTCTATCACGTTTTATCTTCCAGAAGTTTTCTTGATTAACAATGTCTAGACTATCTGATAATTCACTCTCACGGAATCTGAGGAACTCTATGGATCGCTGATAATCATCTAACTTATCGAGAAGCAACCGGTTATCAAGAGATAACTGCTCAGATTTATTCCTGAGTGCATCATAACGTTCTTGGGTTAATTCTTCTTCGGGTTCTGGTTGAATTTCAGGGATAGTTTCCGGTATCTCAGAGTCCACACGTTCTAAGGTTGCACGAGCCTCATTGATTGAAGTACCCTTAATCACAAGAGCTTTCAGATGATTTCGATCTATGTGTAGCTGTTCCTCTCGAATCATACGGTCTATTTGTTGCAATTTTGGTTGTATTGATCGATATGCAAATACTGCTGCAGTCAGAGCATCCCGTTCATGTGCATTACGAACTCTAATGGCATCTGAATACTCTCTTGCTAATTCCTGTTTTTCTGCCACTGGAATTGGTTTTCGTGGTGTGTATACTGCTGCATTGATTGTACTTGCAATCTTCTCTACGAAATGTGGTACTTGTGGCACATCTGAGGCAATCATAACAGGTATGCCTTTTTCGTAAACCTCGCGAATCATATCCGCCCTTGTCAGACCCTTTCCACTTCGTAATACTCGGACCCTGCCATCTAATGTAAGTAGACAGTAGGCTGCTGTTGTCCCAGGGTCCACTCCAAGTATGAAATATCTTGGTTTTGTGCTGGAAGTTGTTGTTTTGGGTTCAAGAGGTAGAAATTCCACACGTTTTCTAACAGGGGAGATTAGGACTTTCCAATCACCACTTTTCTTTGATTCAATTAAACTTCTGATAACCGGGAGTGATGCATTGGTCACTAGACGTGCACTTGAGTATCCAAAATCAGATACACGTACATCAATGTCGTAGTCTATGTCTGCTTCCTTTAGTTGTGACTCAATATGACGAGTCATCTGTTGAATCTCTGAATGGATTCTTCGACGATATCTATTAGCACTCTGACCACCACGTCCGGGTTTTTTCCCTCGTGATATCTTAATCTCACTCTGCTCACTGAAACATTCTAGCGAATGCCCAACACCTCTTGAAGCAAGCTGTGCAACAAGGTGAGCTGATTCTAACGCATTTGGTTTGCCTTTAACATTTAGATCATGACGGCGAGCCAGAATTTTGAGAGCAATTTGGCGCGGAGGAACACCAGTTACCTGAACTATCCGTGTTTCAGTAGGAATTTTGTCAACTAAACGAAATAATGACTTACTATCAGGTACAATTTCAAAGATATTATCGGTGCAGAGCCATTTTGGGTTTATTTCACGAGTGAGTTTCAGAAGCGCGCCTCTGGATATCTCAGGATATTCATTGAGAACGACTCCATCAAGCATCGTAACACAAGCAAACTTTGGAGCTCTTTTCGATTTGGGGCTGTATGATGGTAATATATCAAATCCAATGATGAAAACAGGTTCATTATCATCGCCCATTTGATTCAGCACTCGCTTATTTTGGAAAATATCGTGACAGGCTATCAAGCTATTTGTCTAGTCATTTGGTTGTAGAATGTTATACTCCCCAAACAACAAGTATAATAAAGGCGCGCTTGAGCAATCCGACAACACACTCGTGAGGTGCCCTAACTGTCCGAACAACTACAAATTGATAACAAAGATGCAATACTTAAGATTGGACGCGCCCTATCATCTGGTACACGACTCAAAATTCTACATCTTCTTCTTCAAGGAGAGAAAGATGTAACACGTGTAGCTCGTCACCTTGGTGGAACAGAGGCTAATGCAAGCGCTCAAATCAAAATTCTGTATGAGGCTGGTTTGTTAGAATGCAGATATGAACCAGGTCAACATGGTCTGAAAAAGATCTCAAAGACAAAAGTGAAGAGAATCACTATTGACTTGGAATGAATTAGTAAATCAAATCTATTCTGCTGGAGAGCTTGAATAACTAACTAAATGAGCTTTCCAGCGGCGTATCCTTTTCAGGATATTATCTCGTTCCTCAGTTCTAATTCCTCGCTGTCCTCTAGCCTTCAGGAAATTCACTACTATGTCCATATCACGTGAAACTTTCTTCTTTCTTTCATCTTCATCGATAAGATAGTCTTTTGCAGTTTCAAGATATTCTAGAATTATATCCGCAGTTGCTTCTCCAGTCCTTAGCTCATGAGCGATGGGATCTAGAACCCTATTGACCTTTGCATTTGATGAGCTAGAATCTGATGACTCTGTAGTGGAACTTGAATTCTCTTCTTCCTCTACAACGCTATCGGGAACGAGCGGTTCTTCTAAGGGAGTTGTATCAATCGGATCCTCTGCGATTGGGTCTGGAGTAAGTGGTGTTTCTATCGTGTCAATATCTTGTTTTATTCTAGAGAAAAGAGGTACAATGGAGGGCGATAAATCAGAAGGAAGTTCTGTTGCGAGATTAAGCCGTTCTCTCAATTCTCGAAATTGGTCAAAGAGTTCAACTAGACCCGATTGCATAAGGTCAACCAATTGGCGGATATCATTTAATTCATCATCATTCAAGGACCTAAAGCCCCCAGAGAGTATCACTATGGAATCCAGTTTGTGGTCTTATCAGGATTGCGTGTTGGGCCTAGATAGCACAATCAAAGTATGATTCCATCACAATGAAACACTGATGAATCGTACAAGATTTTCATGACAAATCTTCGAAATCTCCTTCTCAGAGTATCCTCGTTCTTCTAGAGCCGGAGGAACTCTCACAAGATCAGCTGGTCCGCCTACATCTCCGATATACCTGAGCTCTGGCATCAGATATTGGAAGAAATCCGGTCCAAGGGCTACGTTCTCAATAGACGTGAGTTCAACTATACGGTCTATATGATCAACAAGATGTTCTAGTGGTACTACTCCCTTCTGAGAGTCGATGAACGCAGAGATGAAATTAACCGCAATGACTCCATTTCGTTCTCCAATGGCCTGAATCTGTTGGTCTGTGATATTTCTAACATCGTTATACACACTCTTTGAGTTGGAATGTGATACAAAAACTGGCTGCGAAGCATGTTCAATTGCGCCCCAGAAAGTTTTCTCTCCAACATGAACCAAATCGAGAATCATACTTTTCTTTGCAGCATAGTCTAGAAGTCGCACTCCATCAGGTGTAAGACCTATATCATCTTCTACTCTGCAACCGCTCCCATAATGATTCTGGCCATCATGAGTTATGGCTATACTTCTGAGTCCCTGATTGTAGAGGAAATCAAGGGTTTCAAATTCAGTATCAATTGCTGCTGAACCCTCGATGGATAGGATGACGGTACTCTTTCCTTGTTTGGTAATGTTCTCAATGTCTTTCTTGGAAACTGCAACCTCTAGGTATGGATGCTTCTTGATATTCTCAGGTTGGAACAGACTCATGGTCCGAAGCACTGTATCACGGTCTCTGAAGTCATATTCAGCATGTCCAAAGTCTCCACCTATTTGGACCACTGAGAGTCCAACTCTGGCTATCTCAAGACCTTTCATGAAATCCTCAACAAGATGTCTGGGAGCAGCTCCAGCTTCAACCATAAACATCAGAATTCCCAGATCAGAATGAGCATCAGCAAATTGCATGAAGTGGCTAGTATCAATCTACCTTAAACACATTCGGCTTTCTGGTTGAGTATAAACTGAGGGCATTGCTATGTCCCTTAGAGAATGGGTTATTAGTCTCTCATGCTCAGGACCAACTTAGATGTAGGTGAATGTGTTGGCGTCAAAATCAAAGCATTTCGCAAGACATTATCTTCGAGAAGAGGCGTTGCCTACCCCCTTTTGCCCTTCATGCGGGAACGGACAAACGAGCAATGCATTTCTAAAAGCAGTCAAAGACCTTGGTCATGAGGATTTAAGTGAGTTTGCCTTTGTATCTGGTATCGGATGCGGTGCGTGGATTCCATCTCCTCATTATAATGCTGATACTCTCCATACAACTCATGGCAGAGCAATTGCCTTTGCAACTGGTCTAAAACTATCCAACCCCGAATTGAAAGTGGTTGTGATCAGTGGAGATGGTGACCTAGCAGCTATTGGTGGCAATCACCTCATCCATGCGGCACGTCGTAATATCGATATGACTGTAATCTGTTCTAACAACTACATCTATGGAATGACAGGGGGACAAGTAAGTTCTACCACCTTCACCGGAGACCGTACAAGTACATCACCTTATGGTAATCCCGAGCGTCCATTTGACCTATCTCGTCTTGTTGCAGCAGCAGGTGCTAACTACGTAGCTCGTTGGACAACAGCACATCCCGTTCAAGCCTCACGTGCAATGAAAACCGCTCTTCAAAAGAAAGGATTCTCATTTGTCGAGATGATATCTCAGTGCCCAACTGCTTATGGTCGCAGAACCAAATCTGGTGATGGTGTCGATATGATCAAATGGTTCAAGACATTCCCGCGGCGCAAGAAAGACGACCCAGTGGAACAGAAGATTCCCACACGAGATGGTGTGGACCTAGGAGTCTTTGCGGATAGAGATGAAACATCATTCATAGAATCTATGAATGCAACCTATGCTGGCTTGGAGGACTAGAAGATGAGAACAGAGATTCGATTTGCTGGTACTGGTGGCATGGGCGTAGTTCTTGCAGGAGTCATCCTAGGTCATGCAGCTGTCACTCACGGTGGACTCGAGGCTATCCAAAGTCAGAGTTACGGTTCAGAAGCTCGTGGAACCGCTGCAAAGAGTGAAGTAATCATCAGTGACGAGCCAATCAACTATCCAAAGGTGCGAGAATCTGACTACTTTATTGTGATGTCACAGAAAGCACTCGAGATGTACCTGAGTGGAGCTAAGAAAGGAAGTATAGTTCTAGCTGATCCCGACCTTGTGAAGACCGATGAGATAGAAGGTTACGAAGTCGTTGAGGTGCCTGCAATGAAGACTGCAGACGAAATGGGCTTGAGGCTTGTATCCAACATGGTCATGCTTGGAGCCTTTGTCAAAAAGTCAGGGCTCTTTCCGATTGAAGTTTTGGAAAAGACACTGGCTGAGTTCGTTAGCAAAAAGTATCTACAGGCTGATATTGACGCAGTTCGTGCTGGTGCTGATCTGGTCTAACCACCATGTACCAATGGCAAGAGCGTCAGAATATCTCCATCTTTCAATACAGTTTCGAGACCGCCTGTGACTCCTATATCCACTTCGTTACAGAGTATCATAGAGTCTCGGTCAATCTCTGCAGGTTTTCTCCAAACACCCTGTAGATACGAGTTCATCTCAAGTATCCTGACAAATAGATGCTCAATAGTGAAACCAACCGCAATCTCAACTTCTATGATTCCATCCTCTATCTCTCGTGCTATTGGTCCATGAAATCGAACTGAAACCTTCATAGGATACCCCGCTCATTTTGCTTGAGTGAATGCTTGATAAAGGACTTGCTTTATGCTGTAGTCTTAAGCTCTATAAACGAAAAGGATTGATTGCGAACTATGACTGTGGATTGCGAAACTGAAACCACTCCAGAAGTGGTATCAAGCAGGTTTGCTCGCATTTTTGGTCTAGAAGACCCGACACCTGACGCAGTGCGCTATGTCAAAATCCTTTCAGTTCTCCTTCCTTCTTTTGCAGCAAGCTTTCAGATTAGTACAACGTTCTGGATGATTCACATGGCTGAGACCCTCGGTGGGGGCGATTACTTTGCAGGTCTTACCCTCGTTGGAATCCTAGTTGTCATTCAGATGGCTGTTCAGACTGCACTGGACTATCCCACAGGTGCACTCGGAGATTGGATTGGCCAGCGGTATGTAATTGCATCCGCGCTTCTATGCTATGCTGTAGCGTTCTATCTATCCTCCCAGATTATTATTGGAACTCCATTCATCGTTTACGTTGCTATTTACGCGCTCTTTGGATTGGGGTCATCACAGGAAAGTGGCGCATTTTCTGCATGGTTTGATAACAATTACAAAGTTGCAATGCCCCATGACAAAGACCGCAAACAGTACGGAGTGTTCCAAGGTCGATTGGGTATGATCTGGCAGGTCTGCTCAACACTCGTGTTAATTCCTGGGTCTTTGCTAGCATGGCAATACGGTCGTCAATTTGTATTCGGTTTCCAAGCTATATTAACTGTCTTTCTTGCAATAGCAGTTCTCAAACTTGTCAAGGACTTGCCTGGCGTTAAAGAGGAAAAGGAAGAAAAAGCCTCTATCAAAGAATACGGAGCTCTTCTGAAAGATGGGTTCAGGTTTCTTGTGTCCAGTCGGTTTGTCACATTCATTATCCTTGGCGAAGTAGTGATGTTTAGCACTGGCCCTATATGGTGGAACCTCATTCTATTCCCATTATACTTCAGTTTCCTTGTCACCATGGTAGCAGTTTCAGCATTTCGAACCCTTGTATTTCTCCCTCAGGCTGTGGCAAACGAAAGAAGTGGCGTTCTTGCCAAGAGATTCGAACCGAAAAAATGGATTCCACGCTTCAGGATTTTGCAATTTATGGGTGTGATTTTCTATCTCATTCTAGCAGCTATTGTACACTTCTTTCCGGGCATTCCACCTGGAACTGATCCAGCAACCCTTGAGTTCCTTAGCATAATGATTCCCTTCACTAATCTTCCATTAATTGAGGTACCAGCTGTAACAATAATCCCCGTGATCCTTATGTTCCTCGTATTCATTTCATTGAACCTGTTTGGTGGAATAGCAGGAATTCTCACTCAACGAGTAATGCTGGATGTTATTCCAAATAGGATTCGAAATTCGATGTATTCGTTACAACCCACTTTGGTCATGCTGATTTCAATGCCGCTCATTGCATTCTTTGGATGGTTTATACCATACTCTGGCGGATTCACATGGACTTTCATCATCTGTGCCTTCATTTCTCTTATAGCTGTATTGATGATTCGGCAAGCATTCAAGTATCCAATACCAAAGGCTGAAGCAGTTGTCAAGGCAGATGAGGAAGAGAGTGAAGAAGTCAAAGAGATGGATATTACCTAGAAAACTACGGTTACATCCCAAATGATTGCTTGAGGATCTTGGAATTGAGTTCTCCTGCATGGTAAACTTTTCCAGTTTCAACATGATTGATTGTGACCTCTGCAGGACTGAAGAGTAGAGGATCCACTTTGTAAAAATCAAATTCAACGTTCTTGAATAGATCATAGAAGGGTTGACCATATTGGTCTGATGTTGACGATGGAACTTTCTCTACTATCTCCTGCAAATTATCATCTTCCGACTTTACAAAATAAAACGTTCGACCACCATAGAGAATGCAATCATTGGTAACTCCCATTGCCTTGCTATCATTCTTAGCAACTGGTGCAATAGGTGCAACGCCATGCCCTCGTCTAACCTTCTCGGGGTCAAATCCTATCTCGTGGAGCTTATGCAAGCCTACCTCTACAATTCGAGATGAAATTTGTACTGAACCTGCAATGCTTGCAGTTGGTACAACAATACAGTGCAAGTTTGAAGTAGAAATCCTGCATTTTTCAGCAATATACTCTGTAACTTCATCTGAGGGACTTACCCTACTCTCAAGAACTATGACTCCTTTCTTTGACCTATCCTTGTACTCTAACTCTTCATACAGCTTCTTTTCAACTTGAGCCAAAGCTCTGGCTGGCCCTGAACCCATTGCAAAGTATTTCCCAACTTTGATGGTCCATCCTGCGTATTGTGATGCAAGTGTAGCAATCTTTGGGTAGTCAGTTCCTACAATGACTGCTGGTAGTTCGAGGTCGTCGATATACATCGTGCTTAGCTTGACCGAGCCTAGTCCTCCCAAACAGACCTCTCCAATGAGTCTTCCAAGATCTGCAGTCCCTGTACACTCAATTCCAGCATCAATAATCGTTGTGCCATTCTTGCTCTCAGATATCTTACAGTCTAGACTGTCCTTATCATCCAAAATCGTCTTGACAATTTCTAGAGCTCCTTTATTCACACTGTGGTTCAACTTCTGCAAAATCTCCACTGAATTTCATCCATCTTTCGCTAAAATAGTGTTCCAAAAGGAATTGTAGTGCTTCTTATACATTCAACCATACCAGATTATAAAGCAGGGAGTGTGCTGGACACGTGGATGTTTCACAGATGGACGAGATAACAATCTGGAGCCAGACCAAGAAAGGTGGAAAAGTGGTTGAACGATTCTCACCAACTACAGATACAATCAATCTTAGTGACAGGCGTATCGGTTCTACGGACCTATCATCGCTAGATCAATTTCCGAATCTATCGACCTTTATCATATCAGGTAATGAACTACAGAGTATTGACCTCTCTAATATGAAGACATGTGAGAATCTACTTGAACTCTCACTGGGTAGTAATGCGATGGAAGCGATTGACCTGGCTCCTTTAGCAAATTGCACGAGTCTAATGCATCTTGATATTTCATTCAACAAACTAAAAGATATCAATCTCACACCCCTGGCACAGTGTAAGGACCTCAAGGCACTTCATCTCTATGACAATAAACTTGTATCTATTGACCTATCAGTTCTTGGTAAATGCAAGAAGTTACGAAATCTGTCCCTCAATAACAATGGAATAAAGTCACTCGATATCTCGGCTCTGTTCAAGTGTCCAAGTCTTATGCAACTAGGTTTGGATGAGAGTGTGAAACTTACTGCTGATAAGAAGTTCAAAGAAGTAAACCCACCTCGAGCACTGAAACCATTACTTGGAAATATCGAATGGTACTAGAACAACAACGGATATTCCCACTTAGTTTCAAAACTCGTTATTATGCTATTATTATTAGTCCCATAATCAGATAGATGAAGAATGGAAGCATCTCAATGATATCATGAATGGCATGAAGTGATACAGGCATCACTAGACTCTTTGTCCATTCATATGCAACCCCAAGAACCAGTCCAATTTGAGCTTGGAAGAGCAATGACATCAGTAGTGATCCAAATAATGCATTAATCCAAAACGGAGTCAGGGTGAGGTACATCAGAAAATTTGCAGGGATGTGAAATAGACCAAAAATAAGGGAGCTCAATAGGATACCGTTTACCCTGCCATATCGTTCCGTCAACGCTGGTTGGAGAATTGCACGAAACAGGAACTCCTCCGGTATCGCAACTGTGAGCAAGATTAACACGATTGCTATCGCCAATGCTAGTGGAATGTATTGCATCCAAATGGAAGGATGAACCATGAGAGTTAATTCATCGAAATTTCGTACTCCAATTAGAATCCAGACGAATAATCCATAGAGAACACCAATTGTCAAAGCCCAGCTCAGGGTCCTCTGATTGGCAATGGAGAATCCAAGTTGTGCTCTATTCACCTTGGTTGACAATAGTACAACAATAAGAGGAATTAAAAACAGAAAGCCAAATTGAATCAGATTTGACATGTAGAATGATCCTATTTGGATACAAATGATAATACCCACCATAGCTATGATGAGTATAATCGATAGTAGACTAACTTTCATTCTTGGAATCCCTATCTTTGTTTCACGATTCTCAGGAATGTATAGAATCACAAGTATGAACAAGAGGAAAAATAGACCAGTTGACGGCGGCAGGTCTACGAAGACTGACAAAATTGGCAAGCTTGAATAGACTGTTAATTGGACAGCTACGATTGAAACAATGATCCAAACTATTACAGAACGGCGCCGCAAGACGCGTTTGAGAAGCTCGATGTACTCATGAGAATCCTGCTTAGGTTTTGACTCCATCTCCACGCACTGGAATAACCTCTATTACTTTCTTATCAAATATTCGCTAAAGTTCCGACTTACCAAAATACTGATAATTTTGACCGCTTGTTCCGCATCTTAAGGATATGCAGAAGGTACTTGATAACAAAGCAGACCGGTGGTGTTCGGAGACGGACCTATACATTGTCTAGATGATCTTATTCCTCTTCGAAAGCTTTATCTAAAATTCTAATACGCTCTCCACTTGTTATTGCCCCAGTAGCTCAGACTGGTTTTATTAGCGGATTAGTCCGCTGATACACAGAAAGATCGCCTCCTTGGTAAGAGAGAAGGAACATGCTTCCTTTTCGACTAAGAGGAGGCCGCGAGTTCAAGCGATTCGGGATTTCCCCGATTCGGAGCAAATCTCGCCTGGGGCTCCATTTCTTCCTCAATGATGCAACTATCAATTCACTATGTGTTAGACTCTGATATTTTGACTATCCTATAATACTGATAGAGTGTATCAGTTACTAGAAATATCACCCATGCAAGAAAGAAAGGAACAGGTAATGGTTTCAAAGCCCACGAACCCGGACGATAATTTTCAATGTAAAAAATGAGCTCACTCAAACAGAATAGCGATATTAGAGGTAACGAAACAATTCCTAGAGCTACTCTGCACTTTTTGATTGTGATTGAATCTCTTGGAATCCAAACTTGAAGTATACCCCTTATCCCCAAATATAGAAAAATTACAGGAAGTTCTAATGCCAACCTCTACCACCAATCCGTATTGCAGATTTTCTCATATCTATATTTGGATTAACGTAGACTGTGAGTTCAAATCTCGGCTGGGGCTCCACTTTTTTTACTTTAACAAGAAAATCTATCAGGTATAGTGGAACTGACAATGTGAGGGAATATCTTTGAATGTTGTTGAGAGAGAATTAGGAACTAGAAACGCGACGAAATTGATGGTTTTTGCGGGAGCATTCCACATCTATCTCGGTTATACAATGTTTCAACTCTCAGTAATAATTCCAAACGCCTTTCAAACGACAATTGGAACAATCATGGCAGTGCTTGGGCTTCTCACTTTTTGTGTGAGTCTGATAATATGGTTACAGAAGTCATGGGCTACAAAAATAATCGCTGTTGTTGGTATTGCTGCATGTGCGATTGCAGTCATATTCGCATACTTCTATTTGATAATCATAATAGCACCTATCTACTGGTTTGCGATAAAATGGATTAGACCCAGTCAACCCACAGAAATCCCAGATTGGGCTCCAGATTGGAATGAGGATTAGACTGGAAATCAAATCAGGTTTGATTCTGGCTTTTTGATAGCATAAAAAGCTGGTACATGTAATCAGTTACCAGAATAAAGATCCATGCTAGAAAATAGGGAACCGGCATTGGTCCCAAGATCCACGAACCCGGATACCAATGAGTGTACGAAATAAATGAGCGAATTCAAATAGACAAGCGATCCCAGAGGTAACCATAAAGCTCCCAGAATTATTCTATACTTTCTGATTGTTTCTACTGATATTCTACCATCACTATCATAATATTGAAGAAAAATCCTAAACACGAAATAGAAGAAAATGGGTATTGTTTCAGCTATCGTCAACCTCCACCACCACACTATAGTGGTGTTCTTCTCTTAGTTATGATTCAAGAAGCGCCCCTCTTTTTATTCGGCACCGATCCAATCAGGTGAGAATCGCAGACCACACACAGCGTCTGCTCCATGACCAAACTGCTCGGTTGAGCTGAGATATGCTTGGATTCGTTCAATGAACTGCCTCAGGGTGTTAGGACTTACACTTAGCTCTACAGTAAAATCATCCAGAATATAGGGTTCATTATCCATTGCATCAAGTCTGAGTCGGACAATCAACATATCCTGCCATTGAATCTGAACACCATGTTCTTGTCCATAGGTCCTGAAATCGAAGTCTGCTGGTGGATTGCATTTGAACTTCTTAGTTCCTTTTCCATATGTTTGGAGGAGATTTAGAAGCGATTGTAAACTGTCATGAAGAGTCTGCAGAGAACTATCATCGCCCATGATATAGACCTCATCTCTCCATTTTCCACTTCGCTCATCCTTGACTCGCCAGATCTGAAAGTTCAGGTCATTGAATTCCTTTTTGTCGCTTACAGCACTTATTGTAATCACCATCTACTTGCTGGTTAACAGAATATTCTCTTCAAATAGAACATATAATACAATCTTGCTGAGGCTTCTTATTCATCCATTTCTAGTCAGCGCAATCACATACTCTATCTTCGAAGACTACTCCGAGTTTTGATGTTCTTCTATCAAACATGCAACGTCCTTATACGAGTCGCGAAGTTTCTCAGTTTTCTTGATTTTTTGAAGAGACCGTATCACAAAATATCCCCCAATTGAGGAGAGAGCAACTATTCCAATCACCAGACCCATGATAAACGATAGAACACTGTTTACAGAGTAATAGTTGGATGTTGCAATAAGAATGGTCAACAGTGACATAGGAATAGTAAGAATTACGATTCCTGTTCGAAGTTCTGCTAGGTGTGTTCGTTTTTCTGCATCGATTGTTCGAATAAGTGCCAGAGATGTTCTTATTTCGCTTTGCTGAGTGTGTTCGTTGTTATTGTTCGAATCCCCAGTCAATGTAGTCACTTCATTTGTCTTCATGCAATGGGTCTCTGGCTCTTCTATCAAGACGCCGGAGTCTACCAAACAGTCGAGAAGCTTCATCCGCACCTACTAATTCGGTCACTCTTCTGAATGCTTCAGGATCATCTTCTCTATCCAGCCACTTTTCTATCTCTTTTGCAACTGCGGGAGAAAGATCCTTTGCCAGCTTCTTCTTTCGACCTTTTCTATCCAAATCGAAATCATCTGGTCCAAGTAGACTCATCGTAATCACACTCAAATACTGACCAACAGTTATGACCTTATAACCCATTTCTTACAGATAAATTGATATCAGCTATTAGAAATTTCTATGTTCCACCCTTCTCCTGCCAGTGTCGCCACTCCCATCTGTCCAACGGACAAACGAGTTAGCAGGAGCTTTGTCAACGTTCATCGGGATGGAATCCCTCCTGTTGTCCTGGCTTCTTTCTCCTGTTTACATGCAGGGGCATCACTTCCAGCAACAGAGAGCGTTTCCACAGTTCTTACCACGGCGGGGTCATTATCACTCATCTTAGATTTGTCACCAAAATAAAGAAGGTCCGATTGGACAAAGTGAACAGCCGCGGACTCTCCAGAACCTGATGATGGTCCATTCGTGGAGAGTAAGGACTTCCCTTTGGAAGAAGATTTCTTCTTTCGGGCTTTCAGTCGCGTGCTTCGTGCTACTGCACCAGCCCACTTACCTAGTCCTCTCACAAAATGATATAGTGCTCAAGCTCTTATGTGCTCATACACTTTTTGAGGAAAGCTGACGACCTGTCCGTTATTCTTATAACCACAGATGAAAGACTGGCGTTCAATATGGGTCGGTGGTCTAGATTGGCTTCATAGGGTCATTCGTGTCCCTTTGCCAAAAATGATTCCTGGTTTGGGTCTTGCGGACTCATTGTCCGCTCGCAAGACTCCAGGGGATCGGGAGTTCAAATCTCCCCCGGCCCACCATTTTTCTGTGCCCATTTCCTACATGTCTTAAGTCTTCTAACAGCATAACTCACGAAGGACAAAATTAGCACGGTGAATTTCTATTCCTACCAAAATTGACTACGATTGTTGTGATGGGTGTGGGACGTGTTTGAAGACATGTCAATATGGAGTCTACGAGAAGATAGACGAAAAGCCAACCGTTGCACATGTACAATACTGCAAGGAGTGTGGTAACTGTATAGAGGAATGTCCAAATGGCTGCATTTCCTTTAAGAGTAATCACTCCCAAGAAACCAACATAATCCCTTTTGGAACACTGCCTTCTCTACATCGACAATAGTCGAAATCCTTATGTTGAACTCGCCTAAAAATTCGTGTAATGTCGTATCAATCCTCAGTTCGAAACCGCCTTGCTAGACGCATTGCTGGTGAAATTGCCCTTTCCGAGAGTCCAGGTAAGACAATGCGAATCTGGCGTGAGCGATTTAGATTACCACAGATAGTTCTCGCAAAATATTTGGGTATTAGTCCAAGTGTCATCAGCGACTATGAATCTGGTAGAAGAAAGTCTCCTGGAACATCAACAATACGACGATTTGTAATGGCTCTACTTACCTTGGATGAGAGAAATGCTGGACAAACTGTAGCTGCATTCATACGCCTGATGGATGTCAGCTTGGTAGACCTCAATATTGTACTGGCAATGAGTGATTATTCCTCTCCAATAAAAGCAAGGGATTTCTGTAAACAGATGAAGTGCACAATCCTTGCAGGGGAGAAGTATCTAGATAGGGATATCTTCGGTTATACACTCGTTGATGTGGAGCGTGCAGTGAAAGAGCTCAACAGTGATGAGTTTCTCAAACTATTCGGTGCGACTACTGAACGATGTTTACTCTTTACAAAGGTAAAAACTGGAAGAGCGCCCATGATTGCTATCAAGTCTCAGGAATTCAAACCATCTCTGGTCATTCTTCATGGCGTTAGTGAAGTAGATCGTTTGGCCCTGGAGCTAGCTGAGCAAATGGGAATTCCGCTGGCCTTGAGTAAGTTTGGATCTATTGATTCTCTCTCGAAAGAACTTCGAGATTTTGAACCAGCCTAACCTAGAATCATTTTCAGAACTGCCATTCTAAGAATTACACCATTGTAAACCTGATCAAAGTATTTTGCCTGCGGTAAGTCATCAAGTTCTGAGCTCAGCTCATCAACTCTTGGCAATGGATGGAGCACAACAGCATCTTCTCGCAATAGCTCTGCTTCTGACGACCCAATTCGAAATCGGCCTTTGACTCTATCATATTCTCGGATATCTGGGAACCGTTCTTTCTGGATACGGGTCATATAAACGACGTCAACATCTTCAACAGCATCTTTGACATCATCTACTTCGATAACATCTACTCCTGCTCTCTTCATTTCATCGATTATAGCAGGTTTCATTCTCAATTGCTGTGGAGCGGCTAGTTTGATTTTGACATCATAGTGCGAAAGTCCCATACCTAAGGAATGAACAGTTCGTCCATACTTCAAATCTCCACAGAGCGAGATAGTAAGACCGTCAATTTTACCCTTGAGCTTCTTGATTGAATACAGGTCCAAAAGAGCTTGAGTTGGATGTTCTTCAGAACCGCTTCCTGCATTGATGATAGGAACACTTGAGAATTCTGCAGCAACCCTTGCTGATCCATCAAGGGGATGTCTCATCACGATACAATCGGCGTATCTCTCAACAGTCCTGATAGTATCCGCAAGTGTTTCTCCCTTTCCACCAGCACTCGAAGTCCCTGCTTCTGCAAATCCTAGAATACTTCCTCCAAGACGCAACATTGCACTTTCAAATGATAGACGTGTTCTTGTAGAAGGTTCAAAGAACAGAACGGCCATAATCTTTGACTCGAGATCTTTGCTTCTTTCTACAGCTACAGATTCCATCTTAGCTGCAACATCAAGAATCTCATCAATTTGTTTCCTGTCAAAGTCATGAATACTAATTAGATTGCGAAGCTTACCCATGTGTTTCAGCACACCTGGGTTCGATTGGGGAAATGATTTCCTCTTTAAGCTTTCCAGCTTCACAGTTATTTCCCTGAATTTCGACCATACTCTCTTGGAATCTCTATTTTTCTGAAAAGTAAATCTGATTCTTTCACTAATTGAGCTGCTAAATCATCAGCATACTCTTCGATGTAGATGACCTCTTCAATTCCAGCATTGATAATCATCTTTGTACAGATACTGCAAGGTCGTGTTGTGCAGTAGATTTTAGCACCTCTAACACTTGTACCATGATATGCTGCTTGGATTATAGCATTCTGTTCAGCATGGAGCCCTCTGCAAAGTTCATGTCGTTCCCCTGGTTTCACTCCCAATTCATCTCTAAGACAACCAACCTCTGAACAATGTGCGAGTTTCTTTGGAGCTCCGTTATATCCCGTACTAAGAATCTGGGATTCTTTGACTATTACAGCCCCAACTTGGTTTCTCAGACATGTGCTTCTAGATGATACGAGGTCTGCAATTTCTGCAAAATATACGTCCTTGCTCTTTCTCTTCAAATTGGTCTTCATCCTGTTTGCAGTCACTTGAAGGTCCCTCTGAACTGCTTAAGAAGTTCCCCTTTTCTCACAATGAAACATGACTTATGGGAAAGGTAAAAAGAGTTCCAGATGGAGAAAGAGTATCAGTCCAGTGGTGTAAATAGAATGAGAAAACGTGATGGAATGCTAATATTCTGGCCCGCATATTTTGACCAAAACATCACTAGATCCAAGGGTCGTAAGCTTCCAAGCAAACTATCTGCTCCTGACGTCACTCTTAATATTCTAGAAAAAGCAGCTGAATCAGCTGGATTGGAATACGAAGTAGAACCCGAAAAACGCTACCCAAAGGACTGGGCTGAAGCTAAGGGGTACATCGTTATTGCAAATGATGAGGGTCACAAGAAGAAGAGACTCATGCTAATGCTAGCAAAAGGTGTTCGCAGAGCTGCAGCTCAGCGGGAATCTGCACGTATAGCCGCGGAAAAGAAGAAAGGTAAGAAGAAAGGTAAGAAGAAGAAATAGAATCGAATTGGGGTCGAATTATTTGCGTCGTTTAGGAAAAGTACTCCACATTTCAAAACGTGGTTCAATTATCATTCGTACTGAAAAGACACCACCAGTGGGAAGTAAATCTCTAGTGATGGATAAGAATGCACAAGAGGTAGGTACAATCATCGATGTATTCGGACCAGTCAAGTTTCCTTATGTTGCAATCAAACCAAATCGCGGGTCTGACCCCCAGAAATTAGTTGGTCAGATGCTATATCTATACAAAAAACGATGAACACTTATGTACATCCATGCTATTTCTTATACGACATTTGCCGTAAATGGATAGCCCCTTCCGATTATTTAATATCTATCCGTGTAGTTCGTTCAACGTTACCATTTGTCTTATCAAAGGTCATTCAAATGAACGATGCAGCTGACCGGATTCTGAGCGAACTAAAATCCGCCAAAAAGGAAGGTCTAGGCATTGTTGAATTGACTGAGAAACTTGGTATCGATAAAATACAGATCACGTTAGCTCTAACGACTCTGGTATCCGAGGGACGGATAATGCAGAAACAAGAACACGACGACAAATACATACTGAAACCAACAATCACTGATGACAGCGAGCCCAGTGGTCTAACTGACATGAATGGATGTCCATGCTTCCATTGTTTGCGAATTAGTAAATGTGGAATAAGACAGCCTGATTCACCAGCCGATTGTAATGAACTAGAAGAATGGATGGGAGCAGACATTAGGTAGTCTGTCTATCCTATTTCTTCTCACTTTGCGCTTTCCTGCGCGGTCCAGTAGCGAGTAGATATATCTCCGCACTAGTTTTACGTGAAGCTGCAGGTTTGATGAGTTTTACAGAGTTGAAGCGTTTTCGCATATCTTGCAAGAATTCTTGAAATCCAGGTCCTTGGAAGACTTTTGCTAAGGCTTTTCCTTTTGGTCCAAGTACCTTGCGTGCAATCTCAAAAGTTCGTTCTGCTAATTCGAGCTGTCTAACCACATCTAGATCCCACAGCCCTGATATCTTTGGAGAACAGTCAGAGAGTACTAAATCGAATGGGCTTCCAGTTATTTGCTGAGCTTGTGCAATGATATCATCATCAAGAATACTACCTTCAATGAAATGAACTCCTTGAACTGGGGGCATATATTCCAGATCAATTGCCACAATCTTCAAGCTACTATTGAGCTCACGTAAAATCTGAGTCCAACCACCTGGCGCACTACATAATTCCAGAACAATATCAACACCGTGTAAGAGTTTGTGACTCTTTGCCATCTGCCTGATTTTGAAGGCTGACCTACTACGATACCCTGCTTTCTTTGCTGCTATGTAATAGGGATCTTTCCTACGTCGTTCTCCTTCTGAGCTTCTTGGCATTTCTTTTCATCATCCTATTAGTTCTGAAATTGCTGACTTCACGTCAACGACGGATGCATCAGTTCTGATTGCAGTAGGTTTGAAGTGTGTTCTGGCGACTTTGTATCCTGCATTTCTCAGATATTCAATGACATCTCTATTCTTGGGTGGTGTAAGGTTATACAAGTCACAGAGCACATGAATGTCAATGTATGGATATGCCATTAGGGCATTCTCTTCTATCATCTCTTCTAGAATTCTAGGAACCCGTTTGTGGTAAATAGTTGCATCATCCTTGTTGAACACATCTTGAGTATTCTTCAGTATTTTTGAATCGAATAGACTACCAATCCAAAGTGGTCCTGCTTCTCTAACTGGTCCTTTACAGTCCTTAATGTCATGTTCAAAGTGAGATTCTTCATGTCTTGCTTTTAGTGGAACTGTCTGAGTTCGCATACATCCTTGACAATATCGAATTACTCCCAGATTATCTGCTTGACGATTGGATTTCTTTCTATCAGCCTTGATTTTTACCCAAGTTCTAACATAATGATCTGTACTGAGTACTGCTATCGGATCCATCGAGCAGTCATTGAGTCCAGCTATACGAAATGCTATAGCCTCAAGGAGTCTAAGTGCAAGTTCATGTACAAACGGAGCCCTTATTGAAAAACCTCCATACCGTCGCATGGCAACCTTCGGATAAGCCCCACATAGAACTGGCATATCTGTAGCAGTAAGAGCTAGTAATCCGCCATGTGGACTGATTGACTGAATTGAAGCATTAAGATAGGGCGCAGGAGTTCCAAAGGGGTCTACATCTACATAATCAAATCGTTTCTCTCTTGATTCCGTCATCAACAGAACCTTGGCATCACCTTTCACTACCCTTGCTCTTTTCTCAAAACCAAGTCGTTTGATATTCTTAGTTGCTGTTTCAACTGCAGTTGGATTTACATCAAACATTGAAGCTGAGAAATCTCCAGCACACTCATTGAGATAACGGAGAGTTCTGATTCCTGAACCAGTCAATGGTTCACACATTGATTCGATTTTGTTACTGCCCAAGTATCCAGAAAGAAGCAGAACAGATATGTCCCGATTAAGTTTCATTCGAGGATTGTAGAATACTGGAAGGTTTGCAGAGATCTGTTTCTTATCTCCACTATAGTGCTCTACATCTGCACTCAGGAATGTAGTCCTGCCTTCTGTGTATTCCTTCTCGACTATCATCTAACGCAATCTTCTTGGTTCTGCTAATAAGATAATAGGCAAGGCCACTTCCGATATGCCTAAGTGGATAATAATGAGGAAGAAAATAATGCGACAATGCTCGTAAACTAGTTTGTAAGGTGTTAAAACTTGCCAACAAAAATTAAGTTTCAAACAAACCGTGGAGATTTTGTAGCAGAATTCTTCAGTGATGATGCAATCAACACGGTCAAAAATTTCGTCACTCTTACTCAGAGTGGCTACTATGATGGACTAACTTTTCATAGAGTTATTGAAAAATTCGTAATCCAAGGTGGTGACCCAACGGGTACAGGCTCTGGAGGTCCTGGATATGCTATTCCTTGTGAAACCCGAGGACACAGACAGAAGCATACACCTGGTGCTTTTTCAATGGCGCACGCTGGAAGAGATACCGGAGGAAGTCAATTTTTTATATCCTTGAGCCAAGAGAATACTAAACATCTTGATGGTAAACATACTGTCTTCGGTCACGTGACAGAGGGACTTGATGTGGTTCATCAAATCCAACAAGGTGACAAAATGCTGAAGGTAGAAGTCCTCGAACTAGATCCTGCTATTGAAGCACATGAACTTCAGAAATTGAAGTCATGGCGTTAGTTTTGAGAAAATAGTGAGTAGGAGACCGTGGTCTCCTCCTTCTATTCTACTGTGTATTCTTCTCCAGCTTTGAGAATTACTACTTTTGATGCTGTTTTTGATTCAACTTCGGTCTTGAAGACTTCAGGATCGGCATCCTTCACGTGCATTGGTATTACTATCTTAGATTCGATAGCTTTAGCTGCTTCTGTTGCATCGGCTATATCCATTGTATAGGTATCACCGATTGGAAGTAGAGCAACATCTACATCGGCTTCTTCTAACTGCTCCATCTCAGGGATAAAATCGGTGTCCCCAGCATGGTATATCTTTACACCATCAATCCGTATCAGAAAACCTACGCCCAAGTCTTTTGGATGGAATGGATCTCCGTTGGGTCGAAAACGTTTCACATTGTAGGCTGGAGTTGACCAAATATGTACACCACTCGTGCTGATATCCATATGCTGACCTGGACCCAGATCCCACACTACTCCCTTCTTAATCTCCTTCTTTACACTTGGAGGTGCAATAATCGCACTTCCCATTTTACGGATTTTCTTGAGTAAATCTTTGTCAAAATGATCCTGATGACCATGAGTCACCAATATCAGATCCGCAGGCTCAAAATCATTCTTCTTTAGACCTGTCCCCTTTGTGGATGGGTCGATGTAGATATTTTGAGTATCTGTCTTAATCTGAAAACTTGCATGTGCCATTAATCGTATTGTTACTCCCATTCTAATCACTAGTTTCTGGAATAACATTCACTGGTATATGTCTTTCATATTATGGTACAGTTTATCGGGACGATATTGATACGTATCAATCATGCCACTCAGATTTGGGATAACTGCACTAGAGTTTCAGGAAGTTGCTCGAAAAGTAATCACCGATGGTATTCCTGATTTTTCTCGATTGGATGTCTGCAAGTTTGTTCAGGAAAGTGTTTCAGAGGGCTGGTCAGTCATAGAACTCTCCATGGATGTAAAACCCATTATTCCCGCCTCTATTACACCGGAATCCATCGATCGTTTGATTGAATTGAAGGAAGAACTCGGTATTTCCTATACAGTTCATCTACCGTATTTGTCAATTGAGCTGGCTACTTTCAATGAACATGTACGGAAAGGGAGTGTTGAGAGTATCATTGAGGTTATCGACCTCTGCAAATCTCTTGAGCCCGAAGCCTATGTCTTGCATACAACTGGTGATCTTGCTGCGGATCTCTCAAGTCTTCCTTATAGTCCAGACATTGTACGGACAATCAGTATGCTGCTTGCAGGGTTTGCTGCAACTAGTGTCGAGGAAATAGTTAGTAAGACCGAAATTAATCCACGTGAACTAGCAATTGAGAATTACACCTTCCCTTTTGATGTCATGCGAGATGTAATTGATGATGTGGATACGAGCATCTGCTTTGATACTGCGCATCTTCTATGTCAGATGTCGGGTACTGAGTCTATCATGGACTTCTATCAATCACATAAGGATCGGATTACTGAAATCCATCTACAGGATGGTTCATTCACAAAATATGACGGTGCAGTAGCTCGTGAGGATCACATTCCTTTAGGAACTGGAATTATGGGTGATTCGGTTCTTCGAGAGTTTCTGCTTGAGCTTGCCAAAGACAAATTCGATGGACCTCTGATATTCGAACTAACTAACGATGAGGCAACAGAATCTCTTGAGCATATCCGGAGAGTTGTTCCCGAGGTGTTAGATTAGGGTAAATAACAGAGTTCCCATGTTGGATGAAAGCTGTGAACAAGGACCATAATTTCATCATAGTCAGTTTGTCCCATAACTAACCTCGGGCAGATTGATTCAGGGTTGTACACAGCAAAGTGAACGTGATCGGTCGCTTTGGGTGTGAGAAATCTTCCAATCTGTTCACCTTTTACCACCCAATCTCCTATTTCAATATCGAGCATGGCTACCTGTTGATCTCTCGTGGTTTCTGTAGTAGCATTTCCTTCGAATGCGTATTGATGGGTCAGTGTAGCATTGAAGCGAATAGCAACTCCCACTACGTAGATTGTACTATTTGGTAAATATCCTAGTTCAATGTCTTCCACATAACCTGGAGCTGCGGAAATGACTGGGGAGTTATTGTAGAACATATAGTCAAGCCCATTGTGCACAGCGTTCCAGGGACATACATCAGTTTCACTATACCCATTATTCCATGCCAGAATGTCTGACCGATTAGCGTAAATCACGCCCATATTGTCGAGAATAGTTGAATCATATCGCCCTTCATTGTCAAAAGGTTCTACGTAATCTCCTTCGGGTAAACTTCCAAGGTAAAGAACGCCCGCAACAACTGCAACAATTAGAATTAATCCAACAATACAAGCCTGTTTCTTCATAGCGCTTCTATCATAGAACGCCTTCTAAAGCGTATCGACAATGTAAGAAATTACAAACACTTAGAACGGTATATGTAGAAGACTCGTTGAGGATTTATTTTGAGCGGAGAGTTTGTGTTCGATAGAGACTTTGCCTTCCAAGTCTTGAAGGAATTATGTGACATTGGACCAAGAGTTGTTGCTTCAGATGGAGAATCGCAGGCCGCACAGCTAATTTTCAAGAAATTCCATGACTTTGGTCTTCAAGATATTGAGATTTCCAAGTATCCATTCAGATATTATGATGGAATTCAAGGAACACTATCCTCCATTGACGGAAACACTTCAGTTTCAGGAGTACCTTGTTGGATGAGTGCTTCTACTCCTGAGCATGGAGTTGAGGCTGAAACACTGTATATTGGATCGCACAATCTTCTCTCTGATTATTCAAAGAAGGATATTCAAGACAAGATCGTCTTTGTTCTTCTAGATCAACAATACATGCCAGATGTTTTGGAGGCATGGGACAAGCTGTTCAATATGAGTCCTGCTGGTGTTGTTTTTCTTGATCGATTGCGAAATGAAGCTCCACGTTCCTATAACTATCAGAAATTAGATGCCACCTTCTCAAAAGTACCCTCAATGACAGCATCGGCAAAGCTTGCACGACCCTTGCATGATGCGATGTTTGGATCAAAGCTCAATCTTACTGTCCATGGAGAAGCAAAGGATGGAACTTTGCACAATGTTCATGGTATTGTGAAAGGTCAGCTTGATACTACGATTATACTCTGTGCCCATCATGATTCTGTTCCATTTACGATGGGTGCAACTGATAATGCTGCAGGGGTGGCTATTGTTGTTGAACTAGCAAGACTCCTCTCAAAGATGAATCCAAAATTCACCTATCACTTCATTACATTTGGTGGAGAAGAGTTGGAGATGAAAGGATCTCAGAGATTCTTAGAGGATTATGATTTAGGAAATACATTACTTTGTATGAATTTTGATAGTATTGGTGCTTTACCTGGTGAAGTATTAGGATTAGCGGCAGGTCCTGATGAAATGATTGAATGGGTAACTGGACTTGCCCAGACCAATAAATACCCAACAAGGTGTCGAAGAACTGCAACTAGTGGTGGTGATAACAAACCTTTTGCAGCAAGAAACATTCCAACAATCCATTTTGCATGTATGGGGACAACAACCGAGAAGGTTGCTCATACTGCCATTGACACAATATCCAATCTTTCTCCTTGGTCCCTCTTCGAAGTAGGAAATTTCGCAAAGCGAACTATAGAATCGCTAGAAACCTTGGAATCAGTTCCATTCAAGGTCGAGGTTCCTGAGGACCTGAGAGATGCAGCCAAAAAGAGAATCGGTTTGAGTTAGAAATTGAATGAAGGAAAAAGGGTTCGAATACGTAATGCTTTTATCCGATTCAGTTGTGCTCCTCTTCCACGGACATACAGGGCCCGTGGCATAGACTGGTTATTGCGCCGCTCTGTTAAGGCGGATGTCCGGAGTTCAAATCTCCGCGGGCCCACCACTAATTCTTGAAATTTCACACCCATAACCACTGATTTTATTACGCCCACCAACTGCAAATGAGATATGAAATCACTGGTTACTTATTTCACACAGACAAATAATACCAAAATGATTGCTGAAGCTATCTTTGAGGTTATTTCACCTCACGGTGAAGCACAAATTGACACAGTTCGAAAAGTTGACCTTGAATCCCTAAACGAGTATGATGTGGTATTTGTAGGAGCACCATGTCATGACAGTGATTTGGCACCACCAGTGAAAGGATTTCTTGGGAAACTGCCTAAGTCGCCCAAGTTCAAACTTGTTGGATTCTTTACTCACTCAACAAATATGCCCGACGGTACTGAACGAAATCAAGAACTCTATGACCAATGGGCTGGACGCTGTATTCCGACCTTTGAAAATGCCTGTAAAGACAAGAACATCGAACTTCTGGGTTATTTCCACTGTCAAGGAAAAGCTAGTGAACCCATTGAAGTCTTCATCAGACAGCAGATAATCACCGATGATGACGAATGGGCTGTTTATCTACCAGAACTACGAAAGCATCCTGATTCAAACGATATCGAGAATGCCAAGAAGTTTGCACAGGAAATCCTTGACAAACTTTGATTCTGATTAGCATCAATTTGCAAGTCTAGGACCTTAAATCGGAAAAGAAACACTCTGATTTGGGTCAATTGAATGAGTCCAATACTATTACAATCTCCACTTGCAAACTTCGCACAGTTGATTGGAGGATATTTCATTGAGATTTGGGATTTTCTGATATTCATTGGACAGATGTCAGGAGTCGTGATAGTGCTTATCGGTGCTATTCTTTGGTTCACAGAAGCCAATCAGAAAAAAGGTAAGGGTCTTGTTCTCAGTGGTGTAATACTATCCATCGTTATAGAGTACTTTGTCTTCTTTCCACCCAGTTTTGTCGTAGCATAACTACTAGATTATGGTCCAGATTTTCTTCTCCAGATAACAATCAGAACAATCACACCAAATGTAGCTATTCCAACTACCACTATCGTTTCTACTGGTAGGATTGCATCACCTGCTGTAGTGGTTGTTGATTCAGTGGTTGTAGTGATATTTTCTGCAGTGAAAGTCAGAGCATCTCTAACAAACTCCATTGATACATTTGCATCTTGAATCTCAAGATCGACAACATAATCATCTAATTCTAGCCCTGTAATACTTCCAACAAAGATTGAATCATTTTCTGGGTCTGAAAGCTCCACCTCTGCAATAATCGTTTCATTATCTGAAGTGTGCAACATAGCAGTGACCTCAATGATTTCTGTAGTTGTAACGTCATCAAATAGATGGATTTGACCTGAAGTTGTCACATTCATGTAATAGACAGTATCATTTCCTTCAAGTACGGGTTGAATCGTCATATCTTTGAAGTAAGAGTAACCAAACAGTGATTTCATAATTGCTACACATAGATCATAGTGTGGTGCACCCTCATATCCTGCTGGAGGTCCTGCTCCATTGTCACCAGTGATTAATTGACCATCCGAAACAACTCGCATGAATGGAAGGATAGTTCCACAAGAATCGTGAACATATGGAAAGCAGAAATTATGTCCTGTAACTACGTGACCTTCAGTGATATTTGAGGCAGCAATTGGAGTTACTCCTATACATATCCCCGAAATGATCAGTCCCTCTTCATACGCCATCTTAATGAGATTCAGAGCTGATTCTGAAGCGATTAAATCGTGCCAATGTCCACCTGACGGAACGAATAGCACATCATAATTGCTCAAGTCTTCACTAGCTATTTCAGATATCAAAATATCAGTTTCAACTGGTCTCGCTTCCCGATTCAAACATGATTGTATAACCAATGTGTTCCCTGTTATTGTCACATCACATCCCCAATCTTGAACTACATCCATGAATTCGAAAAATGACCATCCAAAAGCATGACCGAGTAGTACCAGTATACTAACTTCTTCTGGCTCTGTTAGCACAGCCTCAGGGGTTTGAACTAGCAATGAGCCTACTAATATTACAACAAGAACTCCGAGAAGCACCTTATTTCTCATAGTTTATCCCGGCCCTTAAACGAGCCAGTTGCTAATATTAAGACCTTCATTGACGCAGTATCTATAATCTTAGTGCATTTCTGACTTCTTTCCGAAGAGCCTCAATTGCATCAGGTGCATTACACACACCGAATTGGTCATGATAGTCCCGATATTCATCTGAATCAAGTAATTTCAGAACTTGATCAATTGCTTCGAGTTGTTCCCGAGAGAAGTGCTGAATTCTGGAAGTTAGAGTTGTGCCTGTCATAATATCAAGTATGAGAAATTGAATATATTCTCGTAATTTTTCTGTAGGTGCTTATTAGACATAGAGCGGACTCGATATTGAAAGGCGCCACGGGTCCCTATTTGATTTCTAATGTCTGTCGTGTCCGCTTTCCCGGCGGGTGGCGCTTTCACTTCTTCTCTGGCCTTAAATTGACTAATCAATCAAGACTAGTCAGGGGTGAGAAAAATACCACCAGATGATTCTGGTGATGAACCATTCTAAGGACCATTTCTGACCACACTCTTTGTATCTAATGCAACTCTAGTATAACGGTAGGAGGGTGGATGTGTATATACATCCACTCAATTTTCTTTTCAAGCGTAAACAATCAATATTAGAGTTCATCAATGTGCTTTTGTTCATCAACATCATCCTTAGCTTCTTTACTTTCATGCGAGGATTTTCCCCCTCTCAATTTTGAAGCTAATCTAACGCTAAATGGAACTCTAATCGTATCACCACTCGAATCAGAAATTGGTACCTGCGCATATTTCATTACAAATAACATAAAAATTTGAAAAATCGGTAATGGAATACCTATAGTCATTCTACCCATCATGATAACAAAGGAAATTGCATAGACCAGAAAAGAAAGTATTATGAGAATATAGACTCTTTTCTTGGTAGCTTCTCCCTGGATGAATCTGAAAGCTGTAATTCCAATCGACAGATTGAGAATCAACACTAACAAATCCGAAACTGTTGACCAACGTGCAATAATGAGATAAAAATACGACCAGATAGTTGGGTTGATTCCACTTACCATGATGTACCAGTAATCATGTTGTATGCTGAGGAGTCCTCCTACCAGAATAAATATGGATGTAACTTGAGATTCAGTAACAAAAAGATTACTTACAATGAGAGTTGCAGGTAGTGTAAGCAATGCAATCCATACTACAGTTGCAGCATTGAGAGGAACTGTTCTGGCTATGATGTTTCTTAATCTCTTCACAATGACTTGTTCTTCCTCATCTTTCATAACACTAGTTGAGGGCCACGAATTCTGAAGAAGGGGCCAGAAGACAAAGACGAATAATGACAAAGAAACAACATTCGGAACGACATTGTATATACTCATTCTAACATTAAGAAAGGAGTATTGTGGTATGAATATATATGTTGCAATGCATGAGATGGAAATCGCGACTAAAGCTGATCCAATACATTTTCTATCAACTTGCTTATGCTGATAAACAAATGAGAATACTACGAGCGGCGCAATAAAGAGCAACGCAATAATGAGCTGATATGATTCCCAAAATGAATCTGTGAATGGCGAAGTAAAAAGTTCTTCCGGCCAATGACCCCAAGTTCCAATTATGCTACTTTCAGATGTAGTCCTTGTGGAGAAAGTAACTAAGTAATAAGGAATGATTAGAACTAGTATAATTTTGATTAATAGTGGTAAGACTTTCTTGGATATATCCACGAATTCTCCCCAAAACCACAAAACACAAACCGAGAGTTAAGTATTTTGAATTAGCGTAAATAATTACGCTTTAATGTAGCACAACTATTTTTCTGAATAGAGGAGATATTTCTTGACTGATACCAAGATTCCAATTGTAAAGAGTATTGACGAAATTGATGACAAGATGGTCCGTGAACGACTTGAAGGACTTGTAGCTGAACCTCATGTCCTTGGAGTAATGCTATGGGGCAGTCGTGCGACTGGTTTTGGTGCACCATCTACTGATTGGGATGCACTGATTTACGTTACAGAAGAGTACTATGACGGTCTCGAACTCAAAGATACAATCTGGCTTGAGTTTGATGAATCCGTTGAACCAAAGAAGCTAGTGATAGACTTCTCTCCAGTTTCCAATGCTTGGTTCAGACAGCAAATCGAATCACCTCTAGATATGGACCACTTTCCATATGCTGAGGGTGTTGTCATCCATGATCCCTCTGGTAAATTAGAGGAATGGCGTCAGAAATTAGCAAGGTACCCCGAAGAAGAGCACCTCGATAGGCTCAAGAACAAGTACTGCACACTAACTGGAGCTCTATACTACGCGGACATCAATAATAGACGGGGAAATCCTTTCGATTCAAAACTGAATGCTTTCAGAGCTGTTGTTGCTGCAGCTAATCTTTGGTTCGCCATGCAGAAACAATGGACTCCCCCTCTAAAGTGGTGGACACCTCATGTGAAGAATATGGGAATGTCTGACGAGCTGTACAAACTCTTCTGCGATGCTCTTGATGATCCTAAGTTTGAATCCCTCATTGAATTATTCAAAAAACTCAAACAGGATATTCTAGATGCTGGACATGAATTTCCGAATGATTCAATATCCACATTCCTTGAAACGATTCATGTGAAAGGACGTCCAGCTCAGATTCGACATACCTACATCTAACGCTCAATCACACATTTCCCTCTTAGAAAGACTCTCTTGATATTCTCCTTATCTTGGAGGATTGTGATATCGTCAAGAGGGTTCTTTCCTGGAGCTAGCACAAGAATATCTGCGGATTTACCAGATTCAACAGTTCCAATTTTGTTTTCCATACTGAGTGACCATGCAGCATTCTTGGTTCCTGCCATAATTGCAGTCATCTCGGATGCTCCACCTAGCCTAACCATTAGTTCCATTTCTTCTGCGGTTGACCTACCATAGTAGGTGTATGGCATCCCTGAATCAGTTCCCACAACGAGTTCTATACCTGCCTTGACCGCGTTTCTGACACCTTCCTCGATGCGTGGAAATATCTCTCTCTCCTTTCTAACCATGTAATCTGGAAGGTCTCCATCATCATGATGAAGTTGTGATTCATAAAAGGTCACAATGGTTGGCATGTACTTGGTTTTGTGTTTCTTCATCAACTCAATATTCTCTTGACTCAATGGATGTCCGTGAACCAATACATCCACTCCTGCAAGAATAGTATTCTTGATTCCAACATCACCATAGGCATGTGCATGAGACCTCAACTCAACCTTGTGAGCCTCTTTTGTAGCAGCCTCTAACTCATCAATATCAAATTGAGAATTGAAACTCTCAGTGTGAGGTGATGATATTGCTCCTGTTGCTGCTAGTTTGATATACCGCGCTCCGCGACCAATCTCTTCTCGTACTGCACGACGTACATCATCAGGACCATTTGCTTCATTTGAACCTCCAAGTGACCCTCTTCCACTACTTATGGTAATCATTTTTCCACATGGAAGATAGCGTGGTCCATTGACAATACCTTTCTCAATTGCTTCTTTGACAGCAAATGGTACATTGTTTCTGCCTGCTGCATCTCCAGCAGTAGTTATTCCATATTCCAGTAAAATCTCAACAAGCTGGGCACCTTTGATGGCCAAAAGTTCATCAGACATGAGTCCTACCTCTTCAGGATTAGGCGACCCATCATAACATACATGGACATGAGGATCAATTATACCCGGCATTAGCACTCGATCAGAAAAATCAAGAATTTCTGTATCAGATGGAACAGAAATATCCTGTCCTACTTCAACAATCTTCTCTCCTTGGATCAATATTGATGCATCCTTGAGAGTAGTACCATCACCAACAATCAGTATTCCAGCTTTGAGCAAAAGATCACTCATATCATGTACCTCTGATAAAATATGACAGAACGTACCTTTGAGTGTAGTGGGGAGGGCAAAATGCTTTTTCCTACAACTTCAATCGATAGACGTACTCATCATCTTGAATGGATAGTTTGCTTTCAACAACCTTTCCAGTCTTATGGATGAAGCGAATCATAGACTGATTCTGGGGATGTACATAAGCTATGAATGCATCGATACCCTTGCTCTTTGCAATTCTCATTAGATGGTTTAATAGATATGTTCCAACACCTTTCCCTTGGAATTGATCTTGAATCAATATTGCGAACTCGGCTTCGTTAGTACTTCTATTGAGGAGATATCTTCCTGCACCAATAATAGTTTCAGTTTCACCTTCTTGGTCCGATTTTACTACTGCAACTACGCTAATGTCACTGGCTTGGTCTACATTGTAGAAATCCTGCAGGGTTTGTCTGCGCAGACTCCTCAGTGGAGTAAGAAATCGGAAGTAGATGCTCTCTTCGCTTAGGTCATAGAATAATTCTTTGATTCTATCTGTATCATCAGGACGAATTAGTCTGAAATGGATATCAATAGGACCATCAGGTCCCTTAAACCTCTCAGTCATTTCATACTCTGAAGCAAAGTACGTTCCTTGAACAAGGAATGGAACTTGGTCCTCAAAGACGTAATGCATCGATTTTGCTGCTTCTAGTAACTCGTTTCTGAAGTCAGGGTGTGCGATTGCTATGAGGGAGAGAACTCGTTCTCGTATAGTCTTCCCTGCGAGATTAGCGAGACCATACTCTGTTACCACAACATCTACGTCTCCACGTGTGGTAACGACCCCAGCCCCTTCACTTAGACGAGAAACTATTCTTGAAACACCTCCATCTACAGCAGTTGACGGGAGACAGATTATTGCCTTTCCTCCTGGAGACCTCTTTGCACCACGAATGAAGTCGACTTGACCACCGATTCCGCTATAGAATCTATGACCTATTGAATCAGCACAAACCTGCCCAGTGAGGTCCACTTCAAGGGCTGAGTTGATTGCTATCATTTTCTTATTCTGCCCAATAACGTAGGGATCGTTTACGTATGCTGTGTCATGGAAATGAAACATTGGATTATCATTGATATGATCGTAGAGTTTCTCAGAACCCATTGCAAAACTTGCGATGACTTTTCCTTTGTGGAGAGTCTTCTTCTTGTTTGTGACAACACCCTGATCAATCAGTGGAATTAGACTATCACTGAACATCTCAGTATGAATACCAAGGTCGGTAACCCCTGTATCGAGAAGATTGCTACAAACTGCTTGGGGTAAAGCACCAATTCCCAGCTCAAGGGTTGATTCATTTTCAACCACTCTTGCCACATAACCACCAATCTTGTCAATTATGTCTGTGGTTTCTGTTGCTTGGATTTCTCTTAGCGGTTCATTATATGGCACAAGATAATCAATTTCTGAGATATCAATGAACGAATCACCATGTGTGATTGGCATTTTCTGGTTGACCTGAGCGATGACCATATCTGCGCTCTCAAAGGCTGATTTCGTAATATCTACTGAGATACCGAGTGAGCAGTAACCATACCTATCTGGTGGACTGACCTGTATCATAGCAACATCCAATGGCATTCTCTTTTGTCTAAACAATTCAGGAATGTCTGAAAGCATAATGGGAGTATAATCTGCACGCCCCTCTGAAACTGCATCTCTAATATTCGCGCTGACAAAGAATGTGTTGTGTCTGAACTGGTTTTGGAATTTAGGATCTGCAGATGGCGTATCTCCAAGAGTCAAGAGATGCACAATCTCATTATCTGCCATTTGGTCAGCATTAGCTGCCAGTTCTTGAACAAGATGATATGGCACTCCACAACCTGTTCCCAAAAAGATTCTCGAACCCCTAGCAATCTTTTTGATGGCTTTGGATGCTGGTAAAATCTTCTTCTTGTATTTTTCAGTCCAATCAGTTGTAGCTGCCATTGCTATTACCGTTCCCCGAAACCTAGACATTCTTGGACATCGAGTCCGAGATGATGTTCGGTTCCTGTTTCATCGAGGCTGCTCTCTGCAGATTTAAAGAATCCGCTAAGAGTCTTACTTCCTCTCCGCAGGCGTTTAGAGTCTCCGGCAAACTGACGGCGACCAGATTCAGTGCAGCATTGAGATCCCTGTCGATCACTAGTCCACACTGTTCACACTCATACTCCCTCTCTGATAGAGAAAGATCCTTCTTTCTGTGCCCACAACGTGAACACATCTTCGATGAAGGAAATGTCCTTGAAACGACGACAAGCTCAGAACCGTACCACCCACACTTGTACTCCAGTTGTCTTCTGAACTCATAGAGCCCCACATCAGCTATAGCTCTTGCAAGCCTTCGGTTCTTCAGCATTCCGGACACATTCAAGTCTTCGATCACTACCTTACTGTGGCTCTTGGAAAGGTAGGTCGTCGCCTTGTGCAGTGTGTCCTGTCGGATATTGAAGACCCTCAGGTACATCTTCGCAAGTCGTAATTTCGCTTTTTCGTGGTTCTTGCTTCCCTTCTTCTTTCGTGACAGACTCTTTGAGAGCTGTCGCAGTTTTCTCAGTCGTCTTCCCAGGGCCCGTGGGTTTGCAAAGGTGGTCCCCTCAGATAATGTGACCAGGGTCTTGACCCCAAGATCCACTCCCACAGCAGTCCCATTATTAGACACAGGATCTACGATATTCTCCTCCACAGTCACTGATACAAACCACCTGTTGGCCCGTCGTCGCACAGTAGCTGAGAGTATTCTTCCACTGTAGTACTTCTCTCTCTTTTCCTTGATCCGGACCTTTCCGATACGTGGGAGCTGGATTGCTCTTTTATGAAACCTGATGGTCCCAGTCAACCTGAAGCTGTCTCTGACACCTCGCCTCTTGAAACGAGGGAATCCAACCTTCTTCCCAGACTTGAGTCCTCGATAGAAGTTCTTGAAGGCTTGATGGAGGTCTCTCAAGGCCTCCTGAGGTGCACACTTTGAGGTTTCGTACATCCATGGGAACTCTGTTTTCTTAAGGGAGTTGAGGAGTTTGTGCTGCTTGATGGCATCAGTAAACCTGTCGTCACCCTGGTTGTTCTTGTACCGTGCAATTCGTTGGTCGAGCCCCCAGTTGTAGGCAAAACGAGCTACTCCTGTATGTTGAGCAAGGTGCGACCTCTGGATATTGTTCGGGTCCAGTTCATACCTGTAGGCCTTATTGGTCAACATTCAGGTTCGGTAGTGGGTCTTTCTGGGAGCTAATAAGCTCATACAAGAATGGTCTTTCATTGATGTCCATGTTTCAAACCTCTGTAGCCGTTTACAAGTGGTATAACTATTATTTCATTCGTTTTTTTTGTATGACGTCGGAAGGCTTTTAGTAGGGTATCTTTCGCCAGCTGTACAGTGTCTGACAACAAGATAGGTGTGTACTATCATGTCTGATGAAAAAATTGGTAATAGGAACCTTGTCATTCTCGGCGCGCTAATTGTTCAGTTGTGCTTGGGTTCAATATACGCTTGGTCCTTCTTTCAGACTGCTCTGAGAGAGGGTGTGTATACTTATCCATCTCTATATACGCAGCTTCCATTTGCAGCTGGTTTGGCATCGTTTGCACTTTTCATGATCTTTGCAGGAAGATGGCAAGATCGAGTAGGTCCCAAAAAGGTCGCCACTGTTGGTGGTGTTCTTCTGGGAGTTGGTTACATCTCAGCATTCTTTGTTGATATGGTCGCTGGGGGCGATGTACTGATTGGTACAATCTACCTCATTATCACCTATGGTATAATTGGTGGTGCTGGAATTGGATTTGCCTATGTATGTCCTATTGCAGCGCTTGTGAAGTGGTTCCCGGATAAGAAGGGTACGATCACTGGCATTGCTGTAGCTGGATTTGGTGCAGGTGCACTTGTCTTTGGCTATGTAGAACAATTTCTACTGACACTCTACAATGTACCAACTACTGCAAACATTGGAATGCCCATGTTGATACTTGGTGCTGTCTATCTTGTTTTAGTTGTTCTAGGTGCTCAACTACTTACAAATCCCCCTGAAGGCTGGCTTCCAGCTGGGTTCACTCCTTCCACAACAACAGCTGATGGTGCTGGAACTGGGATGATGCCTGGTCAGATGATCAGGACCTCAACATTCTGGTTGCTCTGGATAATGTTTGTACTGGCTGCTACTGCTGGTCTAATGACTCTTGGTAACGTGAAATCTGCTGCTTTAGCAATTGATCCTCTAACTGATGCTGTCGTGATAGTTGGTGTTATGAGTTTGCTCAATGCTGCTGGACGTATCGTCTGGGGTGCAACTTCTGATAAGCTAGGCCGTGAGAACACGATGATTCTCATGTTCCTCACTCTGGCCATTGGAATGTTTGCATTCGCTTGGATGTCAACAATTGCGATTTCATGGATTGCAGTAATGGCTATTGCTTCATTGATTGGATTCTGCTTTGGTGGTAACTTCGCTTTGTTCCCATCAGCTACTGCAGACTTCTTTGGAAGCAAGAACGTTGGAAAGAACTATGGTGTAATGTTCACTGCTTATGGTATCGCAGGTATCACTGGTGCTTTTGTTGCCGGTCCTATTGTTGATGCTACTGGCTCATACTTCATGGCATTTGTCGTGACTGGTGTGCTAGCAATCCTTGCAGTACTATTCACTTTGGTTCTCAAGTCAAAGCGCAAATAATCTACTAGATGTGGGGTCAGAGAATCCATTCTTTGACCTCCCTACTCTTATTTTTTTGATTTTTTCTAGCTCGGCAGTAGCCATAGAATCATCGTCTTTTGTAAAATAGCTCAGATTGGACAAGCTTCATATAGGTCCTATTTGTCCGACCGGCCAAATCATCGACCGAATTTGGTGACCAATTTTGTCAGAAGATAAAAAAATTACAGTTTATAGCCAGGAAGAGAGGCGATTCGACCCTCCACAGAGCTTCGTCGATAAGGCTTTTATAAAGAGCCATGATGAGCGGATGAAGATTTGGAAAGAGTCTGTCGAAAACCCTGATGCCTTCTGGCTCAAAGCAGCCAAGGAACTTTGTTACTGGAAGAAAGAGCCAACTATTGGATTTGTATGGGAAGATATGGAGACTATCAAATTTTCCTGGTTCAAAGATGGTGTAACCAACATGGCTTACAACTGTCTTGACAAGCATGTTGAGGCAGGTAAGGGCGACCAGATCGCTTTAATCTGGCAAGGTGAGCCTCTTGAAGAGTCTAAGACTTACACTTTCAGTCAGCTTCTAAGCGAAGTTAACAAAGCCGCAAACGTCCTGAAGAACCTCGGTGTTAAGAAGGGCGATAGAATTACTATGTACCTCCCCATGATTCCCGAACTTGCAATCATCATGCTTGCATGTGTCAGGATTGGTGCAGTACACAGCATTGTCTTCGGTGGTTTCAGTGCCGACTCAGTCAAGGACAGAATCATTGACTGTGAAGGTAAAGTTCTAGTTACAGCCGACGGTTACTACCGTTCTGGTAAGGTAATCCCACAGAAGAAGGGTGCAGATGGTGCAGTTGCAGACCTAGATGTTGTTGAAAAAGTTCTTGTTGTCAAGAGAGTCGGAATAGACGTTCCATGGACTGAGGGCAGAGATGTCTGGTACCATGAAGAACACGCAAAAGTCGACGATAAGTGTGAGCCCGAGTGGGTTGATGCTGAGGATCCATTATTCATTCTCTACACATCAGGTTCAACTGGTAAACCAAAGGGTGTTCTCCACACAACTGGAGGATACATGACTTACACCACACACACCTTCAAGCACATCTTTGATTATCACCCCGGTGATGTCTACTGGTGCACTGCTGATATTGGGTGGATCACTGGACACTCTTACATTGTCTACGGACCCCTTTCAGCTGGCGCAACAACCATGATGTACGAGGGTACACCTCAGTCCAATACTGAGAACATGGAACGCTTCTGGCTAGAAGTTCAGAAATGGAAGGTTAACCAATTCTACACTGCTCCTACAGCAATCAGAGCAATCATGAGATTTGGTGACGATCCAGTCAAGAAGTACGACATGTCCAGTCTGAACTTACTCGGTACTGTTGGTGAACCTATCAATCCTGAAGCTTGGATGTGGTATCACGAAATAGTCGGTAAGGAAAAGTGCCCAATTGTAGATACGTATTGGCAAACTGAAACAGGTGGTGTTATTCTTACACCCCTACCTGGTGCCAATGCTACAATCCCTGGAAGCACAACCTTCCCGTATTTTGGACTCGAACCCATCATCGTTGCTGAAGACGGTGTTCCCGTTGGTGCAAACGAGGGTGGATATCTATGCTTCAAGAAACCCTGGCCTGGCCTCATGAGGACAGTCTATGGTGACCACAAACGCTGGATTGACACTTACTGGAGTCAGTTCAAGGATCCCGAAAATGGAGATCCAATGTACTACACAGGTGACGGATCCCGCTTCAATGAAGATGGATACTATTTCGTTATGGGTCGTTTGGACGACGTTCTCAAGGTGTCTGGGCACAGACTCGGTACTGCTGAGATCGAGTCCTCACTGGTTAAGCATCCTGCAGTAGCAGAATGTGCAGTTGTTGGAATGCCCCACGATATTAAGGGCGAAGCAATTTATTGCTTCGTTACTCTGAAGATGGGAGTCGAGAAGACCGATGAGCTCAAACTTGAGTTGAGGAACCACGTACGTTCAGACGTAGGTCCAATCGCTTCACCTGAGAAGATTCAATGGGCAGACGCACTACCAAAGACCCGTTCAGGCAAAATCATGAGAAGAATTCTCAAGAGAATTGCAGCTGGAAAGGTTGACGACCTCGGTGATGTTACTACCCTAGCAGACCCAACTGTCGTTGAGAGTTTAGTCAAAGAACGCCTTTAGAAGGTAAATTAGTACAAGAGAGACCTGCAAGGGTCTCTCCTACTCTTCTTTTTCGAATTTGAACCCAATACTCAAACCACAAGCATATTATCTTCACAATAACCATCTGAAATTATGAGCAAAGAAGGCGAATCTTTTCGATCAACCCTTTGGAAAAGATTACAAGAACTACGATCAAACTACAAAGATTTAGAGAAGATCGAATCTTTGATAGAGAAATGGGAGAAAGACTACGGTCCTGAACATCAGGTTACTGTTGATGAGATGATAGGCAGTGCCTGCAAGAGTTACTGGAGTGAAATCTCAGCTCGCGAAGGTACATCAATTGATGACCTCATCCGTACACAATGGATGCCTTGGACTGAAGGTGAGTTCACCGTGGAGAAAATTCCTAACGGAATTCAAATATACTGCACCAAATGTCCAATGGCTGATGCATTCTGGGCAATTGAAAGAGTGGATTTGGGCGTGCAATTCTTTTGCAATGAGGATGCATTTATTGTCGAAGGGTATAATCCAGACATCAAATTCCATCGAACGAAGACCCTAATGGAAGGCGATGATTGCTGTGACCACCGCTACACAATGAAGTAGTTTCAAGTTACACATCCCTAGGACAATATACAAAACTGTTATACTTTGTGATATACTGAGTGAAGACCATGTTTCAAGATAGTGCTAATCGAAAGAAACTCCTGGGCGGAATTCTAGCTACTTCGCTCTTTGTATTTTGGATTCTTGTTGATATCTACATATTCCCGCTTTTCGGTCTGTCTTCTTATCTGCTCTATGAAATACTCGCATATGGATCTTGGATAATCATTATACTCGTCTGTTTTGGAATATTGTCCTGGGCTGGATGGTTCCCAATGCGTGATCAATCCAGTGAGGAAAATGAATCCCCTCGATATAGTTGAGTAATGCTGTTGGATACTTTTGGAAACGGAATACTTTTCTCTCACGAAGAGCTCTTCAGACAATTACGAGTTTGGTGATTTCAATGCAGATTCTAGATATTCTTGTCATTATTTTCCTGATTATTCTATCACTACAATTCTTCTTACCATCAACACTGGGAAAACAGAAGAAAGGAACAGTCATGGGAATAATCAGTCTGGTGGGTATTGCTACCTTCCTACTTCACATTCTCTTTGAGGGTATTCGTTGGCAGATGATTCCAGTCTACGTCCCCTCATTGCTTCTATTCATCTGGGGCGTTTACAAACTCGTAATAATCTACAGAATTCAGACAGGAGCCATTCCAGAAGCTGAAATTTCCTCACCTCGAAAGAAATTGGGCATAGCAGTTCTCATTGTGACAATCATCCTAGTAGGCTCAACCCTCCTCCTTGACTCAATACTGCCTGTTTTTCAACTTCCCACTCCCTCTGGGGAATATGGTATTGGAACTGTTACCTTCGAACTTACTGATGACAACCGAAATGAAACCTTTACAGAACCTTCAAACGACCATCGTAGGATTTTGATCAAAGCATGGTATCCCTCTGATGATGTTGCAGGATATGCTATGGCACCATATGTGGACTCGATAGAACAATTTAGTACGGGTATCCAACAATCATGGGGCTTTCCAACAATAATGACCAGTCATTTTGCACTGATTCGAACTCATTCCTACGTGAATGCTCCCTTGTCACTAGATGAACCCAGTTATCCAGTGCTCATCTTCTCTCATGGATATGGCGGTCTTATCATGCAGGATACTGTGTTGATGGAAGAGCTGGCTAGTAACGGATACATAGTCTTTAGCATCAGTCACTGTTACGAGGCAGCAGTCACGAGCTTTCCAGATGGTTCAGTAATCTATGAAGCATCTGAAGAGATGTACGCAAACATTTCAAACAGTCTGCAAATTTGGGCGAACGATACAGTGTTTCTAGTTGACCAGCTTGAGATAGCTGATAATCCTGATATTCCAAGTATCCTCCATGATGGAATGGATCTGACTCTGATTGGTGCCTTTGGACATTCATTTGGTGGTACTACTGCTGAAGAAGTTGCACTTACCGATCCAAGAATAGATGTTGGAATCAGTTTTGATAGTCCACATGGTGAGAAAGCAAAAACACTGAATATGACCAAGCCATTCATGCTGATGTTTGGACCGAGCTATGGCAATCCCGAGATGAACGACCCTGTTTATCTTAATTCCACTAGTACCTGCTATGGTCTCTACATAAATGGTACAATGCATCACAATTTTGCTGATGAAAACATATGGTCTCCAATGCTTCGAAACTTTGGTCTTCTTGGATCAATTGATGGATATCGGATGCTTCAGATTCTCAATGACTATGTTCTCGCATTCTTTGATGAGCAATTAAAGGGTGTAGACTCAACTCTTCTTGATGGTCCATCTACTATCTATCCTGAGGTTATGTTCTATAGTAAGAATCCTTAGTGTTGAGTTGTGTTTAGCTATCGGCACAGTTCCTAAATAGCACGAAGCTCTACTATTGGATATACTTTCACGGAGATTTGAATCAAAATGAGCCGTTCGCGTTTCTTAATTCCAGTCATTTTTGCAATCGTTGGAATTGCTGTCACCATCCTTTCAATATATCAGGTTACTATTAATCAAACCTCAATTGATTACTTCCCATTCATTGAAGGGACACTTTACAGTGATATTGTCTTTGTTCTCAGTGCTGCTATTCCAATCATTACAATAGAGTATTTCATTATTGCAATACCCCTTGCTGTTTTGTTCCTTATCGGAAATAGTTTCATCAAAGCCGCAGCGTATGAAACCAATATTATGAAGATTGGAGAGAGTTTTAGTGGTATTCGTATGATTCGTAGGGCCGCTGCACCAGCTCCTTTCAGCGTGAGTACTGCGGGTATTTTGAGTGGCTTCTTTCAAGACCTTCTCATTGTTCCACCTGGTGATCCAAGTTTTCTATATCGTCTTGGTGGAACTCTGATGGCAAGTTTAGTTATCATGCCCATTGCATTAGCTCTGTTCATGCCAACTTGGATCCTAAATGATGCAGGTATAGTCAATCATCTCAGAAAAGGGCAGATGGAAGTGCGTCAATGTCCCCACACTGAAGGGGTTGGTCGATGGTATAGCGGTATGCTAGGTGGATACTCTATACTTGCATTTCCAATTGCAATGGTCTCAATTCATTTCCTCCAACCTTTCTTAGCTACTTCACTACTTCCCCCATTAGATGAGATAATCATCAGCTTAGTATGGATTGTCGGTATTCCAATGCTAATCATGGCTTTCATTGTGCCTGTAATTTTACTGAATGAAGTTGCTGGAGGAAAAGCAGGTGGTTTGGTGAAGGGATTTGTACGACGAATGGGTGCTGAGGTTGTAGAAAAACTCCAAATTTCAAAGGTTGCAACTAAGAAATCCCCAAAGGATGGATCATGAGAAGACGTACCTAAAACATCACTATCATCCCAAAAAGGGAGTGGTTATTGTGACCACTCCCTGGGTTCTTTATCTCTTTTTTACAAGCACTAAAACCACAACAAGTACCGTGGCAACTCCTCCAACAATAGCGCCAGGAATTAACCATTGCATTGGATCCAGTCCTTGCACTGTATTGGTTGTTGTTGGAAGTTCTTCAAGAACGCTAAACTCAACCGCGTCAGTGAATTCAACATAATTCATGAAGCAGTCCCAAACTAGTAAGTCTACAGTATAATTACCCAGGTCCAAATGTCTGATTACGCATTCAAACTGGTTCTCTGTATCCGTTGCGTTCATTCCTATGTGGAACGTATAAGCTACAGGTCTTCCACCAGTTGAGTTCAACTTGTAGATCTTACAATTGACCATATACACGAATGTTTCATCGTCAAGATCAGCTGTTAGCAGTGGAACAATATCCACTGCAGTCGGAGAAGGACTAACTGATGCACTAGTCAATGTTGGTACATTTGGCTCATAGAATCCTACAGCAGCACCAATTGCGTTACAGGTTTCTTCTCTATAGAACGTACTTCTGACACTTGTAATGATATTACCATCAGTAACAGGAGGTACCAACTCGAAGAAGGTTGCTCCAGCTGCTTCATACTCTGCTTGGTAATCTGCCCGTCCAGTTACATTCTTACCATCAATGACATCTGCGGCCGCTAATACTCGAACAGCACGACACCAAGCAGTAACAATAAGATCCTCACTTACTGCATCACGAATAAGGTCCAGTGCAGTCTGATTAGTTCTGAGCATTTCGTGAGATGAACCTCCAATGATAGTGAGGATATCGTACTCTGTTACATCATCGATATCGGTCAATAGGATATCAACATCTAGTGGAACATTGTGCGAATAATCACAACTGATAATGGTTGCATCCAGAGCTGTTGTCGTAACGTTCCATCCAAATCTCTCAAAGACAGTTCTGATAGGACTATAGGTAAATCCGTAGTCGTGATCCATTACAAAGAGAATTTTAATTGGATCTTCTTGAGCTTCTGCTTGAATAATAAATGCGGAATTCCCCAAGCCACAAGTTAGTGTAAGAACTAAGCACACTCCTACTATAAGACTTAGAGTCCGTCTTCCTTTCACAAATGAGTTAATCATGATAGATACACTTAGCCATAGCCTTCCGCAAAATTACCTAATATAGTATGGTCGGCGCAAGTTTTTCACATGTAACATATTTTATATGATTACTAACTATTGTTAATGATTGAGAGAGTGTAACATGCCCAAAATAATTGATGCAGAGATTCAGTCGGGAGTCTTAAATATTAGAATTAAACTCATAAAATATCCAACGAACTCCATAGGTGATGAATATGTGCGAATGGTGCTTTAAACACGGAGACGGCGGCAAGTGGTACAACAACGCTAGGCTCTATCATCAAGAGCTAGCTGATGAGTACAATTGCAGTGAATACCTCGAAGAACAATGGAAGAACATGGAAACTTTATTCATTCGAAAGATCATGGGATTCAATTCTATCGGTCTAGGATATAAGATGAAAATGCCAATCATTGGCAGAATTATCCGAAAAGTGGTAGAAGGTCAGATTCATAGTGAAAAGAAGAATCGGAATCCTGTACGGGCTGATGGCCACTTTGGTCAGGTTATCCCCCTTGAAGATGCACAGCACATCATTGGAAACTTGGCTGCTGAACCTATCATCAAGAATTACTGTGTTTGTAGATGGATGCAGCGAGGAGTAAAGGACGCAGTCTGTATCAACTTTGGTCAACTTTCAGAAGTTATTGAAAAACATACTCGATATATTCCTGAGAATGTCAAGTACAGACTTGATCGTGAAGAAGCAATTGAGGCACTTCAAGAACAGAATGAGAAAGGCTATGTTGCATCAGTCTGGTTCCAACCAGTACCTTACATCAATGCAGTCTGTTCATGTGAAACTCCTGAATGTGGTGGTCTTCGGTTAAGAAACGATTTCGACCTAAGAACTGTCTACAAAGCTGAATATGTAATCGACGTTGACATTGATAATTGCCAAGGTTGCAAGTCCTGTGTTGCAATGTGTCAATTCAGTGCTCTACGATATCTCCCATCAGTAAAACGTGTAATTGTTGACCTGGACAAGTGTTTTGGATGTGGAGTCTGCAGACATGAATGCCAACATGATGCTCTACATCTGGTTCCACGAGAAGATGTTCCAGGACAAGCAGGTAAATACTAGGTGGTTAAGATGGTAAAGAAGACTAAGATTTCAGTTGACTACTCAAAGTGTCATACCGGGGCAAGTACTGATCCACGTGATTGCAGGAAATGCCTTCTAACATGCGACCCTGCAGTATTTCTAATGCATCCAACCCTTGAGGATCATCCAGACCCCCATAATCCTGATATTTGGAGAATCGATCCAATCTGGCTCTCAAAGTGTACAGGTTGTATGAAGTGTATATCAGCATGCCCTGAACAAGCGATTACTGTTATTCCTGGGACTTCACTTCATGAGATGAAGGTACGCTGAGTGTAGTTATTGGTCTTGATTGAAGAATCACAAGTCCTCCATCAGGACCAATACACCATTCAATATCCTGAGGAGATTCCATACCGCTCTCGATTTTCATTCCAACCTCTGCGATATCGAATAAAGTTTGATCATCCAGCGTGTATTTCAATTGTTTGTGTTCTGGAGTTGTTACCAAAGCTGGTTGATTCATCTCCAGTTGAGAGGTGAACTCCTTTTCCCCTAAATTTCGCTGAATCACACTCATGGGATTCTTAGTCAGAATGTATGTGTCAGGTACTATCTTTCCAGATACTAATGAGTCACCAAGACCCCAAGTTGCATTGATTAGCATCTCGTCTGTGCTATTGTTGACAACATTTGCTGTAAACATCACACCTGAGATGTTCACTTGCATCATTTCCTGAACAACTACTGCCATCTTGACATGCTTCAAGGGAATCTCTTTCGTCTTTAGATATATGACTGCACGTTCTGAATACGCAGATTGCCATACTTTCTTCACTGATTCGAGAATGCTTGTTTCATTCATTACACAAAGATAACTCTCGGCTTGTCCAGCAAATGAAATATCACTACGGTCCTCAATTGTTGCTGAAGATCGTACCGCGAACCCAAATTCACTATTTTCAGTGCTCTTTTGGAGGTGATTGAAACTCTGAGCAATCTCAGACGCTAATTCTTCAGGAATTTTATAGTTCTCTACAACCTCTTGTAAATTTACAGAAATCTCCAACAACTCTTCAAAATCATCGGAATTGTCTGCTTTTTCTAACATAACAGCTAAATTCTGATTACTTTCGACCATCTGGGTAAATGCATCACTGGAAATAGAAAGACTTCTTGGTACTAGAAATCCCAACCTTGCTAATTTTGCTAGATTGGTTGCTTTTCCACCGTGAATCTCTACATCATGTGGCTGGATATCTTCAAGTGAATGTACCAATTGCAAGTAATCACTCACTCCGTTATCAAGAGGACACCTGTTGTTCCTTCCTCATATCTAATCATCGCATGCTTTCCATCCAGAATTTCAGGATTTTCAATTTTGGTTCCCATTAATGCAGGAATCTCGAATTCTCTTGTAACAATAGCAAGATGTGATCCAAGAGCTCCAGTTATACAAACGACACCTGCAAGTTTTGATAGAATTGGTGCTAGAAAGGTAGTTCCTCCATCATTGACGAGAACTATTTTTCCATCAGCACCTTCTTTCAGCAGCTGAATTACTTCTTTCATTGTGGTGACATACCTAAGCTCTCCTTCTGCAGTTAATTTCAGAGAGATGAGTCCTCGTGCAACTTCTTTCAATATGGCAACCTTCCTTAGACGTCTCGCGAGGATTGTTCAGCTTGTAATAAGCTTCACGGCATTTTCTGAAAAGCTTAATACTCCCTATTTCATGGTGCATTGCTTACATCAACCCTAATCTAGGAGCTACACTAATGGATACCAGCGAAACCAACAAGATGATTAGACACGTTTCTGACAGCTTTTCAGATATTCTAGCTGAACGCGGGTTATTGGCGTCTGAGATATTCCCAACAAACGAATACATCTCTGTGTCTTGTTACCACACGTACGATCATCTCTATGATGTCATGAAAGAGGTCTGGTCAAAAATAACACCAGAGGAACTAGCAAATCAAAGCAAGACCCTGCTATCTGAAGTTCATGCACTCTCGATCACATACCTCTGGCTTTACTATTCACTTGGGAGAATGGGGATTGTCTTTGAGAAGTGCGAAAGTAATCCAGCGAAAGAAGATGAAGAAAAACGAAACCAATGGAAGTGGATGTTGGACCAGTGGCATAAGCTCGGAACTAATTACTTCAACACAGGAGAACCAACAGTTGCGGCGTCTGGTGGGAAAAATCTAGCATTTGGAGAGGATACTTTGAGCTGGTTGAAAGACCATCTTGAACCAGTTGAAGCAGATCAAGTGAAGAAAATACGCCGAAACCTGGGCCAAATTGAACTCTATGCATTCATGGATGAGTGTGAAGCACGAGCTAAACTGATAGATCATGGCCCTTATCCAATCTCTGATGATGAAATTCTTGTAGCTACTGAATTCACGCGATTACATGATGGACAACGTGATCTCTGGCTTCCTTGGTCTGATACTGAAACAAAGCTACCTTCTGATAAACTGGGAGTAGCTATGACCATCAAAGGAGCAACTGCAACATTCAATGATATTGGAACGATGAATATTGAGCCTGGCGACTACTCCGGATTGGTGACTAGTGTTGCTGCGTATACTGAGAAAGGTAACAAAATAGTACCCTTGGGACTCGATGAGCTGCCCGCCTACGCAGATGCTGCAGAAGCTTCCCTATCTGAACTCTATATGAAGTTCGCAGAGTGGGATAAGAAGAAACTCATGTTGGCTGGAGCAGTAGCCTACTGGAGAGGATATGTTCGATATACCGACAGAGTAGGAATTACAGACAAATTTGACTGGACTATTTCTCAGTCAGTAATCGACGAGAATGTACCATTCTTCATGGATAACGATGCAGATCCTGCTTTCATTCGATTTGGTCGGTTTGATGAAGATATGGAGGAAGATCCTACTCTCTACTTACTACCTGAATAGGAGTGATACTGAATGAAAGGACGTCCACAACTCACCGATTCTGACGAGTACGCTCATACTGCTGATGAAGAACCTGATTGGCGAGAAAGTTACTATTTCAATTGGGTTGACCTTGATACTGGAATCTCTGGATTTTCTACTATCGGTTTACTCCCAAATACCAAGAAGCGAGAGTTTGTCTTTGCGCTTTTCCATGGTTATGAACGTGAGGTCTATTTCCAGGAACCTGAAGGGGCATTCTCTGATGATTTCTCAGAATCCCTTACAGATGGTACATTGACCTACAAACTGATTCAACCATTGAAGGAATGGCAAATTATCTACAATGGGGATAAACTGAAAGCTGACATTCGCTGGCCCGCTAGATTTCCTGCGTATGATTTTGGAAGCGGAAGTGGTACTTCCTGGGCTGGACACTTTGAGCAATCAGGAGCACCTCATGGAACGATAGAATTTCCGGATGGGAAGGTTGTGAAAATCAAGGGATATGGTGAACGTGACAAAAGTTGGGGGTCACGAAACTGGCATATAGAGAGCTGGTTTGCTCTTCATGCACAGTTTGATGATGTTTCTATTGGTCTTCGTCGTGATGAGGTCAAAGGTAAGGCTCACTCATCAGGAGGAATCAGTACTATAGACGGTCATGAACCGATCGAAACTGTGCACGTTGCTACAGAAACACATCCTGAGTTCGGTATGCCCGTGGGTTCAAAGACCAGAATTATTGGAACTGATGGGACTGAATACAATCTACGATCTAAGATGATTACTCCCAAGAGCTTTGTTCGATTTGAACGAGAGTTCCCTGGAGGTAAAACTGAACTTTACGAGGGTATGGCTGTTCATACGTGCAAGGAACTAGAAACAACTGGTACAGGTCTTATTGAGTGGTTATTCACTCATCCTGTAAAAAAGAAGTAGGCACGGGTCAATATCGACCCGTTACCTTTTACACTGGTTTATCCCCTAAATGATAGAATTGATGCAAGAAGCCATGCACATAGTAATGCATTGACCATTGCACCTAGCCATCGATTACCAGTCTTGTTGTATGCAAAAATGGTAATCACTGTGCAGATTGCAAACCATGGGGTGAATGCATAGAAGAACAACCAAGAGTATCCGATCATTCCGGGTACTAGAGGTGCTCCTGCGAGGAACCCACCTACAAATTCGAATGCTATCAGAATCAGGTATGGAATGGTCTTGATGAAGACTGCTTTCACTGTGACATTCATCTGACTCTTGAACCATGTTCCTGAACTTTTCTGCAGCATTGGACCTGTTAGCCAAGCTCCTTCTATCACGAAGTAAAGTAGGAATACACCAAAGTACAGTGGCATAATGGTTGCCTGAGCAATGGTAAGATCATGCAGACCTGGTAGGAAACAACGCAAGTCAATGATGAAACCAATATCCGCCAAGAGGGTCAAAACGTACAACCAAGCGAATATCACTAAAGAGAGGATGAGCGTCTTTATCCATTTTATTAAGAACTTACCCTCTCCTACGCCGAACAGTCCACCAATTGTCAGATTTGGTCCTTCTGATTGACCTTTCCTTCTGAAATGCAAAATTAGGAAGAGAACCAAGAGTGCTAGGAGTCCACTTCCAGTCATCCACATCATAACTGGAATTCCATTATACTGTGGGAAGGGGATTATGTATGAAACTAGTGTCCCGACTAAAAGGAATGGGAAGAAAGTTCCAGCACCAATCAGGGCATAGATTATCCCATTCGTCAACAATGGTTTCGTCCCACCTGCATGCTCCTCAGAAGGTGTTCCTTTCACATCAGCAAAGAGTGGTGTTCCAAGTAGAATCACAATCATGGGGAATACTGTGAGTAGAGCTCCTAAGAGCCCCATAAGTCCACCAACCATCCACAGAGAATAGATCAGACTTGTACTTGCTATCCAATGTTCATCCTCAACTCCACCTTTCAGACTATTCTTCATCCAATCAAGGCTCTCGCTAACAATAACGGGATCAATTGTTTCAAAGAGGTGATTTGTGCTTGGAAAGATAGCCCTTCTTGCAGTGTTGTTTGTGAAATCACCATAAGTAGTGTTAGGAACTACTCCTGTCACATTGAAGTAAGGGTCTAGTTTTGTGTAATTTTGAGGATAGCTAGAGAGTGAATCAAAGTTACCAGTAGCTAAGAGAGTATTCGGAGTATAGGGTGCATCTGATCGAAATCCAGAACCAACAAGAACTAGTGCTCTTACATTTACACTGGAATCTTCCATTGCGCTCCATGAAATTCCTCCACCCATGCTATGTCCTATCAAACCAATCTGAGTGCTATCTACATAGTCCAAAGCTGCTATGTAGTCAAGTGCTGCAGCACCACTTCCAGTGCCAGCTTCTGAGTTTCCATGTCCATTAGCATCAATTGTAAGTACTACAAATCCACGTCTTGCTAGTTCAATACCAAATGCCATTAGCCACTCCTTATTCTGAAGTGAACCATGAATAACGACCACGCCTGGAAGTGGGTCTGCATTGGTCGCATATGTCGGGCGTTGTAGTGTACTGTGAATCAATGAACCATCTGCCGCCTGAAAATCGACCTCTGTAACGTTAACAGATCCAAAACCCATCTGAGTACCTGCTGCTAGAGATACTCCTGATAACATAACAATTAGACCGAGAATCAGTACTAAATATCGTCGTTTCAATTTCATTGAGGTTGTGCTCCTCATATCAACAAAAAACAACCTATCTTTCACAGGCTTTTATTTCTCCCGATGTTAAAATAATTAACAAAACCCATATCACTGAATCATGATTTTAAAGAAAAATGCCTGACTGGGATGAAATATTCAAGAAAAAGGGGTATGTTTTCGTTGATCCACATCAGGATATGTCCCGATTATCATCACTCTTTCGTGCCCAAGGAGTAAGAAGAATCCTCGATCTTGGATGTGGGACAGGAAGACATCTTGCGCTATTATCCCAAGCTGGGTTTGAGGTTTCAGGATTTGACTCTTCCAAGACCGCGCTTGATTTAGCTATGAAGTTGTTACAGGAGGAAGAGCTTACTGCTGATGTACGTCTTGGTAAAATGGAAGAACCATTTCCGTACCCTGATGGGCACTTCGATGCAGTAATTTCCATTCAGGTAATCCATCACAACTTACTGCAAGATATTCTCACAACTATCAAAGAAGTGGTTCGAGTTCTGAAGATTAGAGGATATATTTTCATCACTGTGCCTATACTTGGCCCAAAACCAGAGAATCCTGATGATGATTGGAAACTGCAACAGGTCGAGGATGGAACATTCATTCCTCAAAGTGGTCCTGAGAGTGGAATCCCCCATCATTACTTCACTGAAGAAGAACTACATGAAACCTTCAGTAATTTCAAGATATTAGAGATGTATATGGATGATACCGATCATCGATGTGTTTTAGCAGTCAGAAAATTCTAAATCTGATCATCCAATCCGAATGTTGGAAAAATGAGCTCTTTGACCTTGGTAATTGATTCATCAATAGCTCTACGAATCTTAGGATATCGATCACTGGGCATCCTGAAAGGCCTGCTAGTCCACCCTCCTCGTTTGACTTGGAAACCATGTTTATGACATAGTCTTATCCATTCTGCTGGAATTATCGGAGGTAATGCAATGTCTGCGATATCTGCCAATAGAATGGTCCAGATTTTTGCTGCAGCTACTGAGTTGTATCCTCCACCACCAACCATAACCAATTTTCTGGTTCCTAAGTGGACAAGCTGACGGACAGTCTTTGACATGCGTTGATAAGTGTCGTATGTCAACATCAGGTCCGTTAGTGGATCATTCATGTATGCGTCAGCACCCACTTCCCAAAATACGAAGTCTGGTTTGTATGCTAACCAAATCGGCACGACTACATCCTCGAATGCTCTCCACCACTCAACATCATCTGTGAGAGGTGGCAACGGAATATTAACTGAGTAGCCCTTTCCCTCACCAATACCAACCTCCTCAGCTCTTCCAGTTCCTGGATAGAATCCCATACTAAGTTCATGAAGTGAAATGGTCAAAACATTAGGGTCGTGATAGAATGCACTCTGTGTTCCATCACCGTGATGTGCATCAGTATCAAGGTATAGCACTTTCTTTCCGGGATACTTCTCTTGATACTTCTTTATTGCGACAACACAATCATTATAGTAACAAAAGCCTGATGCTTGACTCTCCATTCCATGATGAAGCCCTCCAAAGAAAGATACAGCATCCTCGAATTTGCCATCAGCTACCCCCATCATAGCATCTATTGTTGTTCCCACAATGTAACTTGCATATTGGTCTACACCTGGAAATATGGGGCATTCATTCGTATCTAAACCAAAGCGTGAAGAAAATGCAGTGCCTGTATTTCCAAAGAGTTCCAATGTTTCAATATATGCGAGATCATGGTACAAAAGGAGTTCTTCACGAGTTGCTTTTCTCATGGGTTGAACCGATATACGAGGACTCTCTAATAGTCCTGACATGACCGGCAGACCCCATGTGACTTCTAACCGTGCCCGATTCCAAAATGGATTAGGTTCTGCTCTCATCCTATCTAATTCATCGATTCCATCTAGTTTGAGAATTACCTCGGGGTCAAATAGAGCAGTAGTCTCGGACAACTGGTTTCCTCCACTTTGAAGTAGACTTGGAAGATTGAAATAATACTACTCTTATGGTTGTTGGCGATATATCCTATTGGCCTCTTCGAAAGGCTCATTATCGTCATTGAGAGTTAGAGAGTTGCCATGTCTAAGTTTGATTTACTAAGGGAAACCATGCTAGGAAACCTCGGAGACCGTATCCCTCTCTCTCTATGGAAACATCATCCAGATAAAGATAGAACTCCAGAAGGTTTAGCAGAAGCTGAAATTGAATTTCACAAGAAGTTGGACCATGACCTTCTCAAGATCTCATTCTTTGGTCATTATCCTTGCATAGACTTTGGTTGTACCGCAGAATATGATGGTGCAATCACAGGATCTACATCTATGACATCATTTCCAATTGAAGACTCGTCAGGATGGGAGGTGCTAGAACCGGTCGACGTGAATGCAGGTGAGTTTGGAAACCAAGTTCGCGCAGTGGACCTCATCAAGAAATATGCACATGACAAGGTTCCTACCATGGCTACAGTGTTCAACGCTCCAATGGTTGCTGATCGACTGTGTGGTCGAGAGCTTGTCAAATACATGGATGAAAGCCCTCAGATTGTGAAAGAAGCACTTGATCTGATTACTGATGTATTGATTGATTTTGCACGAGCAACACTTGAAGCAGGAGCTGATGGGTTGTTCCTTGCATCACAGCATTCTACCCATGCATCCATCTCTGATGAATATTACAAGGAATTCATCTACCCCTATGATTTGAAACTAATATCCCGTCTTCGAGGAAAAGCTAAGTTCATTATGATTCACCTTCACGCACGGGAAGACAATGAAGAGATACGTTTTGACAAGATTGCTAAGACTCCTGGAGTAGACGGTATCAATTGGGAAGACCAGAGTTCAGCTCTCTCCCTTGTAGATGGTAAGAAACAGGCTCGAATTACCGCCCTTGGAGGTATTGACCACAATGGTATCCTTAGAACTGGAACTCCCGATGATGCTAAGGAGCAGGTATTGGAAGCTGTCAAAGAAGCAGGATTCGAACGACTTATTGTTGCACCTGGGTGTGTTGTTACGGTAGATACTCCTCCTGAGAACTTAGTTGCAGTAAGGGATGCTGTACGTGAGATTGATCTCTATAGTGATGAATAGGTGAATGCCTAATGACAAAGAATGCTGAGGTTGCTAGGGTTCTGAAAGAGATAGGTCTCCTGCTACAGGTTGAAGGGAAGGACAAATTCAAGTTTCTAGCCTATCTTCGTGGTGTTCGGTCAATAACCTCACTTGGTGAGGATATCACATCAGTTGCAGAACGTGGTGAACTGATTAAGATTCAAGGAATTGGCAAGGGATTAGCTGAGGTCATCAAAAGTTATCTTGAAACTGGTGAAGTGGAATTACTAACGAAACTTAGAACACGTGTTCCAATAAACGTCATGCAAATCGAAGCAATTCCTGGAGTCGGTCCAAAGACGATCAAACTGGTCTATGAAAAACTAGGAATAACTGACCTGGAGGGACTGGAGCGGGCTGCACTAGAAGGAAAACTCTCAGGACTTCCCGGACTTGGAAAGAAGACAGAAGAACAGATAATCTCTGGAATCGGTCTTGTAAAAACTGGTTTAGATAGAACAAGACTCGCGGAAGCACTATCAATTGCAGTAGGAATCGAAGAAGAGCTTAGAAAAATACCAGGAATCCACCAATTGGTTATTGCAGGTTCTGCACGTCGCCGTAGGGAAACTGTCAGGGATATTGATATTCTAGTTGATGCATCAGATTCCAAGCTTGTGATGGACACCTTTGTTGGTCATAGTGATGTAGCTAGCATAACAGCCCACGGTGACACAAAATCCTCTGTAAGATTGACTGGGGGGTTACAACTTGATCTTCGGATTATACCTGCTGATAGCTTTGGAGCAGGATTGCAATATTTCACTGGAAGTGTTGACCATAATATTCGTTTGAGAAAAATTGCTCAGAAGAAAGGATTGAAGCTAGACGAGTATGGGCTTTTCAAGGATGAAGAGAAAATTGCTGGTGCAGACGAGGAAGGAATCTACAAAGCTCTTGGATTGGCTATAGTTGAGCCCGAACTCCGAGAAGATAAGGGCGAGATTGAAGCGGCTCAAAATGGTGAACTACCAGACCTCATCAATGTGAAAGATATTCGTGGAGACCTCCATAGTCATACTGACCAATCTGATGGTAGGAATACCATCGAAGAGATGCTCGATGCTGCACAGGCAAAAGGGTATGACTACTACTGTGTTTCAGACCATACCCAGAGTTTGACTATTGCGAACGGTCTTGATGAGGAACGATTACTCAAACATAATGACGAGATTGATGATCTGAATGCTTCATGTCGGTGGCAGATGAAGATACTGAAGGGCGCTGAAGTGGATATCCTTGGAACGGGTACGCTTGATATCGAAGATGATGTTCTTTCACAACTGGATGTAGTAACAGTATCAGTGCACAGCCGAATGAAAGAAGATAGGAAAACAATGACTGAACGAGTATGTCATGCTATTGAGAATAAACATGTACACATCTTGGGTCATCCTACAGGGCGACTCATCCTGAGAAGACATGAGTTTGAGATTGACCTTGAGGCTGTATTTGAAAGCGCTGCAAAACATAATGTTGTGATGGAACTCAACGCTCATCCTAAGCGACTTGACCTTAATGCGGGCAATCTACAAGCAGCAAAGCGAGCAGGTCTAAAGATTGCAATTAACACCGATGCTCATACAATGTCAGAGCTCGACAACATGCAATTTGGTATCTATGAAGCTCGACGTGGTTGGGTGACCAAAGATGATGTCATCAATACCTATCCTCTCAAAAAGATGCTAAGTTTGTTAAAGAAATAGTAATCTCACAACTTCGATTGAGAAAGAAGATGTGGTGCCGAGGACGAGATTCGAACTCGTGAACTCCTACAAGAGTGGATTTCCCATGGGAGTCAAGCCATTAGCTTGAAGGATCTTGAGTCCACCGCCGTTGGCCGGGCTTGGCTACCTCGGCTTATACAACAAAATCAGAATTACGGATGGTTTTAACAATTTCCGTAGAATGATTTTGTGAATTAATTTCATTCAAGATGGGGCTTCATACTATCATAAAACTCTGCAATTATCTTGGACTTAGGATCTTCTGTTTCTAGAATGAACAAACGAATCTGTTGTCCTACTTTGATTTCTTTTACAATACCCATATCCACAAGTGGCTGCATAACACGGTGAATGGTTGAATGAGCTAATCCTGTTTCTTTTGCAACCCTACTCAGATTGAAGAAGTCCTTTGGGCGGTCCAAAAAATGTTGAACTACACGGGTCTGGGCACGGGATGCAAATACTTTCTCAAGCAATTTCTTCAACTTGATTTCACCTCATTCTTCATGAACAATTAGAGTTCCAATTGTCGAGTCACTGAATACCTTGGTTAGATTTTCTGGATTTCTACCATCGAAAATGACCGTGGGTATCTTTGAACGCTCGACAACTCTGATAGCGACTGGATCAAAGAGTTTGTACTCACCAGCTTTAGTACCACTACCTGAAAGTACTTCCTTCAACTCCTTGATTCTAATTGTGTCATATCGACTTGCGCCTGACTCTTTGGGATCACGATCATAGACACCATCGACATTGGTTGCATTGAACAACATCTCGGCCTTGACCGATTCCGCTGCAACAGCAGCCACAGCATTTGTGGATTGTCCAGGAACCAAACCTCCCATCAGTACCACTTTTCCAATTTTCACAGCAACTTCTAGTTCATCCAGAGTTTCCACGATTTTCGGATATGCAATGTCACCAAGAGCTGCACACAATAATTCTGCATTGTTTCGTGCTAGTTTGATTCCTAACCAATCACATTGTGCTTCACTTGCTCCTAATTCTCTAGCAGCAGAAATGAATACTCTGGCAGGGATTCCACCACCCACAATGACAACTAATGAATGTCCACTCTTTACCAAGGACTTGATGGCAGCAGCATAATCTCTCACCCTATCTACAAGTATCTTACCTTCTTTATCATAGAGGAGAGATCCTCCAATTTTCAACACTGCTCTCATATAGAGTCCTCTTGGACGCTTAGCAAGTTCTGCTTCATCTTGTTATTAAAGAAGCTTTCTTGAATGGACCAGTTTGCCGAAATTTCGAATCTAAAATGACGACCACTAATGTTCTACCGCGCCAAATAATCCATTTTATTCCATAAAGACAAGAATAGTTGACCAACGGATAATCGAAACTGACCAAAGGTCTTTTAGGCGAAGTCCATTGAACGAGTCTGAGCGGCGAGTGAGTGCCGACCCTTGCTGACATCAAGGAGATTGATCCTTTTGTCGAAACCGAAAATTACGTCTAAACGTTGGAAACCTCCACAGGAGGCGGAATTACTTGAAACTTGGGCTAATGAGGATACATACAAGTTCGATATGGACTCTGGAAAGGAGATCTATACCGTAGATACTCCACCTCCATATATGTCTGGACCTATGCATGTAGGTCAGGTCACTCATTACACCCAGATTGATACTATTGCACGATACAAACGAATGCGTGGATTTGAGGTCAATTTTCCCTTAGGGATTGACCGTAATGGTCTCCCAGTAGAAGTAAGAGTTGAGAAAGATCTCAAAATCAGTATGCATGAAACTCCACGAGGGGAGTTTCTTGAATTATGTAAGAACCGTCTTGATGAAGATGAAAAGATAGTCATTGAAGCCTTCAAGAGACTCGGTATTGCATTCAATACCTATGAAGATGAAGGAAGTTATCGTACTGATAGTCCTAGATTCCGTGCAGTGACTCAGGCTACTTTCATTAAGATTTGGAACGAAGGATTGGTTTATCCAGATGCTCGACCCAATAACTGGTGCTTTGACTGTGGTACAACAATTGCTGATGCAGAGGTTGAGTACTCAGAGAAATCGACAACTCTCAATTACCTTCATTTCGAAGTGGATGGTCTTGATCCCATTGAGATTGCAACTACTCGCCCAGAGCTCCTTTGTGCTTGTGGTGCAGTTTTCGTTCATCCCAAAGACGAATGTTACTCTGCATATCATGGAAAAACAGCAAAAGTTCCAATATTTGATCTTGAAGTGAAAATAATCGCAAGTCCCACAGCTCAGATGGAGTTCGGTTCTGGTGCTTTGATGGTCTGTAGTTATGGAGACCAAGGTGACGTTATGGCGTTTCGCGACTATGGTCTAACTGCAATTGCAGCAGTATCTCCTGAAGGAACAATGAAGGAAGCTGCAGGTGAGTATGCTGGAATGAAGATTGCTGAAGCTCGCAAAGCTGTTCTTGCAGAACTAGAGAAGCGAAATCTACTCTTGAAGCAGGAACAATCCATGCAGAGAGTACCTCTTTGCTGGCGTAGTGGGACTCCAATAGAGTTCATTGCAATGGAAGAATACTATGTGAAACAAGTTCAATTCATCCCCGAACTTCTCAAAATTGCAAATGAAACCACATTCTATCCATCGTTCCATAGACAAATCCTCATTGATTGGCTTAATAGAATATCAATGGACTGGCCGGTAAGTAGACGTAGATACTATGGGACAGAACTTCCAATCTGGTATTGCAATTCGTGTGGAGAAGCTTTAGTTCCAGAATTAGAGGATGAGCCAAAATACTACCAGCCCTGGAGAGAAGATCCACCATTTACTAAATGTTCCAAATGTGGAGCAGAAAAGGGATTCAAAGGTGAAGAACGGACATTCGATACCTGGATGGACTCATCAACCAGTGGACTACAAACAATAGGCTACATGCGTAATGAGAAGTTGTTCAAGAAAGCCTTTGGGAATGTCATGAGGCCGCAAGGAAAGGATATCGTGAGAACTTGGCTTTACTATTCTCTTCTACGAACGCTACAGTTGACAGGCAAGCCTGCTTTCAAGGAAGTGTGGGTTTCAGGTCATGTGGTCGATGAGAATGGAGCCGCAATGAGCAAATCGAAAGGGAACTCACCTCCACCAATGCCCTTTGTAGAGAAATACGGTGCAGATGCTATGCGAATGTTTGGAGCACTTGAGGCGGGTCTTGGAAGTGATGTTCGCTTCTCAGAAGACCGTCTTGCTGGTGTTTCAAAGTTCATGACAAAACTCTGGAATATTGGTAGATTCATATCCATGTTTCCAGTACAAAAAGAAATTGCGTTCAAGAAGCTTACACCCGTAGATCAGTGGATTCTGGCAGAAGCAAATGGAATGATAGAGCGAATTATCCCTGACTGTGATATCCTTGATTTTCATAAACCTGCAATGGAAATCCGCGGATTTACCTGGAACTTGTTTGCAGACCATGTCTTGGAGATGATCAAGGGTCGTGCATTCAATACAGATGATAAATTCTCGAAAGATGAGGTTGAATCAGCTTGGTTCACTCTACACGAGGTTCTGAAAATCATAACCCGTGCACTAGCTCCAATAACTCCCTACATCACAGACAGAATCTATCGTGAACTCTATGATGAGAAGGGAATTCACCGTCAGGAATATCCATCAGCTAAGAAGGAATGGAAATCTAAACTTACAGAGCATACTGAACTCCTAGTTCAGACAAACTCTGCATTCTGGAAATTCAAACGTGAAACAGGCCTTTCATTGAGACAAGGTCTTCCCGAGGCATATGTTTCTGAAGATTTGAAGCCGTGGTTGAAGGACCTGCAAGCAATGCATGGTGTTGAGAAGATCAGCTTTGATAAACCGAAGGATGACAAATTCATTGCAGTGAAGTTGCCAGAATCTGAAGGTGAAATCTACGTTCTTCCACCTGTAGAAGAAAAGGAATGATTGGGCCGTAAGTACTCGGCCCCATCTTATTTTATCCAACGGTTACTTCGTTCTCGTGTTCAGTAGGACATTTCATACTATTTGATACAAGACAATATTTGCCCGCTAGTTCCATTGCTCTCTCAGCTTTTGGAATCAGCTCGTCTGACTCAACTACTACTTTGGCTTTTAGAAGTAATTTAGTGAATTGGAACCCTTTCTCGACTCGCTCGAGTGTTCCATACCCATCACATGAGAATGACTTGAACTCAATATGCATCTTCTTTGAGAAGGTTACGAAAGTTGTCATGAAACATGAGGTTGCCGCGGCAACAAAGAGGTCTTCTGGAGAAATAATCCCTTCTGGACCATCAAACTCTGGTGGAGCTGATACCTGAATCTTAGGTTTTCCATCCACTGTGAGGTCTCCAACACGACCATGTGTCCAATCTAATTTTACAAGGTATTCATGTGAATCGTCAGTCATCACTATCACTGTATCAGGCTTGATAACATCTCTAGGAAAAGGGTTTGGGTTATTTCACAATGACTTCTGTATCATGTGTAATTGGACACTTCATACTGTTTCCGACAAAGCAATATTTAGCTGCTAACTCCAGTGCACGATCAATCTTACTACGTATATCTTCGGATTCAATTACTACCTTGGCTTTCATCTCGATTTTTGTAATCTCAAAACTGCGGTCAACCTTTTCTAGGGTTCCTACAGCATCACACTTGAATGAGATTGTGCTAATATGCATTTTATCTAGAAAATTCAGAAATCCATTCATGTAGCAAATTGTTGCTGAAGCTACGAAGAGATCCTCTGGTGTGTGATAACTAGCCTCATCTTCACTCAGTGGGCTTCCAGACTTGATTGTAGTTTTTCCCTCTACAGAAAGACTTCCGCTCTTTCCTCCAGTCCAAGTGAGATTAACAGGAAAGTATCTTGGTTCCTCGCTCATTAGGTAAACACCCACTCCACATCAGAGTGTATACGAAAAAGCGTTTGGGCTTGGCAATATCCTATATTTTCTCAGCTTTAAACACAGCAAAGAATGGTATCCGTTGTTCTCTATCAAAGAATTGGCTATCCTCAACTGGTTGAGGTTCTCTGAACTCTTTTAGATTGAAACCTGTGGTAACAAGAGCATTGAGATACGTGCTTAATGTGCGATGGAAGAAGCTGATTGGTGCAGGGAATTGCTCCCCATTACGAGTCTTCCAATGGTGTTGGTATTCCTTTTCGTCAAAATACTGGTCCACCTTGAAGAACAGGCCCTCTCTCCTATTTGTATCTGAATCTTTCTCGCCCATCTTCCAGGAACCTGGACCATAGAAATTGAAAGCTGGATGTACAATAGAAAAGACAAGATGACCTCCTTTCTTCAGGACACGATAGTACTCTTTGAGAGCATCCTCAAGACACGGGATATTCAGTAAGACAAGATTAGACAGTACAATGTCAAATGTTCCATTTGGGATAGACTCGACGTGACAAACATTTCCAACTCTGTAGTCTACTTCGAGACCTTCATCGTTTGTTATCGTTTCAGAAGCTTCAATCAAACTTGGAGATAGGTCAATAGCAACAACATCTGCTCCCTTCTTTGTGTAGTGTCTAGCTAAGTAGCCTTCACCACATCCAGCATCAAGTAGACTCTTTCCCTTAACATCACCCAGAAGTTCTTCTACACAAGGATTGAGGATTTTCTTATGATGAGGTGTTCCTGCTCCGGCAATAAGTTCTGCAAATGCTTCTGCATTCTCTTCCCATTGCTTCTGAATCCTATCTACCATATCTACCGAAACGTGTAGGGTCTTCTGAATCTTTCGACATAGATTCTAGATTTTCTCCCACACTTTCTTGACACGTTTACCTGTTTCTTCGATCAGGTCTTTCATTTCATCTTTAGGTGCTAAACCAAGTTCAACACCCGCTTTCATGATTGATGTATGAGAAACCATGACATTTCCATCTTCTTCATAGACCACGAAACTGCATGGAAAGATAGTACCCATATCTCTTGAGATATCTAGCGCTGTCTTTGCTAAATCTGGATTACATGCCATGATTGACGTAAGTTTTGGATAATCGTCAATCCCTCGTTTCTGTTTTAGTATGTCATGGATTCCTTTCGTAAGTAGCAATCCAAATCCTTCACTCACACAGGCCTCTTCAACCCTCTTTATTGTTTCATCAAATGAATAGGATGATTCCTTTCGCAAAACGTCGACCATATCAAATTTATGTTCACTATTGTTAAATTACTTTTTGTTTGTCCATATTTTATACTAATGAAGATAAGAAGTAGATCTAGAATGTAACTACTTTGTCTGACTCAGAAGTCCATTTGGCTAGGTCTCCCATAGTACCTCGTTCCACACCAGCAATCAGGTAATCCTCACTTAGTCCTCGTGCATCCAGACATGTTCCACAGTATTTGATGGGTACCTTCTTGACAACTAATGCTCGTAGCATTCTCTCAAGATTATAGTAGCCATCTGGGGTTTTCTGCCTTGACACAGCACAAGAAACAGCATCACCCAACAAGAAAACATTCACTGAAAGATCGGGATTTTCCTTCTTCAGTGTCGTAGCCAAACGAATTCCGTTGTAGGAACGTTCTGTACCATAAGGTTGGTCATTTAGAATAACTAGAATACTCATATTCATGTAATTGCAATTTACTGTAATAGAATTACCGAAGGATGAATTATCGGAATAGAAATGGTGGACTGGGGGGGATTTGAACCCCCGGCCTCCTGATTGCGAACCAGACGACTTCTCTGCTTTTGATATAGGATAAATATAATCCATCAATGATCTAGGGATGGCCTAATCAAATGGCGTTGCACTTAGCTGGACAGCATATGGATAGACAAGTTTTGCACGAGCAATTACAGGTTCTTTCTTTTTCGGCACTTCTGCATGATTATTGACACGGAAACAGGGAATAGCACTCTTCATACGCCATCGACCTCGAAGTTCCCACCCATTGATATCCTCTTCAATCATCATCCGGTATGGTTTTAGATCAATCCCCACTTTCTCTGTCGGATCAGTGAACAATTTGAGGTCTTCAATAAGCAATCCATAGTAGGAAGTTGAGGGAGAAAGACCGCTGCCCGTTGGATATCGTTCTGGAAATAGTTCCAGCCCTCGTACATGCGGTTTCAAATATCGCCAAGCGCCTTTCTTAGGACCTAGGTCAAACTTCTGACGTAGAGTTTTGTTTTTGCATCCTTCACGCCATGCATCATATGCCTTGCTGATTGGAGAAAACAAAACATCAATACTAGATGGTTTTTCAGACATACTAGAAATATGGCGCTCAAGTAACATACGTACTGAATCAGGTGTGTAAGCACGTTCATAACCAAAGGGATAGAAAGCGTCGGGATTATCTACCTTTTCTGCTTCATATTGCGCTTTTATCCTTGGTAGAATGCTTGTTATTTTTTCACCATAGTATCCAACTTTCATTACAATGATTATATCAGAAAATGATTCCATTATTATCACTCCCATCCATTTGTTGAAAGAGAAACGCGATAGAAAAGTATTTGGTATGACTTCATTTATCTCGTGAGTCAATCATCACAATCGTTGAATAGAAACAGCATTTTACGTTGGTTCGGTGAAAGTATGGTTCGATGGTTTCGCTTCTCCGGATAAATTTCTGCTTGAGTCCAAAGCTCTTTTCGTAGACTCATTTCTCGTTTTATCTTACGGTCATTTACAGTGAAGTCTTTCTTGAGCTCTTTATAATCAAACAAGTATACATTGTGAATACACCAAGGAAGTAATTTTCCAGACTGATCTCTTGATCCTGCAAGTACGAGATAGATATCAGCTGGTGCATCATGGTTTATATCAAGCACTTTGGGAATTGTATACATTTTGACATTGACAGTCAATCCCCCTAAGGCACCCCACTTGAACTTACCATCTATACCCGTATTGGTCCTTGACGTTTCCAACGTAATCCCGAATACTCTTGCTGCAATATACTCACCAACATTCCCAATCAAAGCAGGTGTGTCTATCTTCTTTGATATTTTTCTTGCAACATCGTTTCGCATCTTGACAAGTTTGGCAAGACTACGTAACTCCTTCATTGAATCACTGCTCATTAGATCGATCTCATTATAGTCAGTGTACTGTTTGTAATAAATTAACCCCAGCTTGAACCCAAGGAACTTTACTGTGTATTATACCTAGGGCGAATGGAAAAGCAGATTCGTGGCTTAGATTGTAAAATACCCTCAATACACAAAACTTTCAATCGTTCTCCTTTGACAAGAGTCTATTGCATTATAAGGGGAGAGAAATTTTCGGCCCCGAGTATCTTCTGTATAAGAAAAACAGATTTAATAGGTTATTTTCAAGGAAGCCCTGTGCTCTCATTGTTTTCACATTCTTTGTATTGATACTTCTACTACAAATAAGAACAAAAAGCACAGAATGATATTGGTGGACCGGGGGGGATTTGAACCCCCGACCTTCTGATTGCGAACCAGACAATCTACCGGGCTAATCTACCGGCCCTTGGTCTAGTGAAATCCTGGATGAGGTTTATGAAGTTTGTTGATTTGATTTAGATTATTATGTGCATTTAGAAAGTAAATATCTAATCTACCAGCCCATAACCTACATCTTACACTTTGGTGAGTGAACATCAACTGTAAGAAATTTCTATGTTCCGCCCTTCTCCTGCCAGTGTCACCACCATCCAGCATTTTCGAGAAAATACTAAACTTAGCAAGAGCTTTGTCAACGATCATTGGGATGGAATCCCTCCTGAAGACCTGGCTTCCTTCTCCTGTACTGATGCTGGAGCATCACTTCCAGCAACAGAGAGCGTTTCCACAGTTCTTACCACGGCGGGGTCATTATCACTCATACCAGTCCCATCGCTGAAACTAGTAAGGTCCGATTGGACAAAGTGAACAGCCGCGGACTCCCCAGAACTCGATGTAAGTTCCTTATTGGAGAGTAAGGACTTCCCTTTGGAAGAAGGCTTCTTCTTTCGGGCTTTCAGTCGCGCACGTCGAGCTTTATCTAAAGCCCTAGTCCACATACCTAGTCCTCTCACAGAGTGCAGTGACTTTGTGAGCGTTAACATGCGTGCAGCAATATTGATACTACCATTCCTGTCAGCATTGAGACTGAGTCCACATGAAGGACAATGGAAGTAGTTTTGCTTAGGTCTCTTACCTTTTGCACCACACTTCCAGCACATGATGGAGGTCCATCCCTCAGGAACAGCTCTGAATCGAGCATCCTTCCCATCAATATTCCAATCCTGCTGGGCAAGTCCGTGCTTCAAACTATTAGTTATTCGAGCAAAGGCCCAGGAATGTATCATTCCTCTGAATCTCCGCCCTTGGTAGTTCCCGCGCTTCGCACGCATTCGTATATTTTTCAGGCGACCAATGGCAACATAGAGTGTGTATTTCTTGGATAGTTCTGAGATATAATCGAGCAGCTGACGCACGAGAACACGGTCGTACTCACGAGCAATATTCTCTCGCTTGGAACGTAATTGACGGAGTTTCTCTGCAACTCTATCATATGACAGTCTATTGTTTCTCCGGGTGTACATCTCTCTCTGCAAGTCTGCAACAAGTCTATCATACTTCTTGATGACATTGACTTTCTCCTTCTGGACAAAATATCGAGTTTCTCTTGTCTTTTCAGGAGTGAGAAGGGTAGCACAGGCTGCCTTCTCGATACCAAGATCAATCCCAATGATGGCAACGGGAATCTTTTCCTCTGGAGATTCAAGAGTTGGAATTCTAACAGCAATGGTCACCCACCATTTCCTCTTCCTGTCAGTGAAGAGCTGCACCGCTTTCACTTCACCTCGTCTGATCTGATTCAGATGATATGGGGATATCTTGAGAGGAATACTCAATCGATCATGGCGCGTTCTCCCATTTCTTACTGAGTCAAGAGCATCTCTGATATCTAACCACCATCGAGAAACAGAGGTCTTCTTCTCGAACAGTTTGAATCTCTGAGAGAATACCCATCGGGGTATCCTTCGACTATTGCTGATTACAGTAGGACGTGAAGCGTTCCACCCTTTCTTATCTCTCAACGCCAAGTAACTCTCATAGAGAGCCACAGCTGTCTGTCTACATTCCTGAAGCTCATTCTGGGACAGTCTTGGGAACTGCGTTTTGAAATCATGAGGGACATTCATTCTCTGACTGGAACCAGATTTGACCTTAATCGCAGTAAGGGTAAGTTTTTCCAGTTCACCATCAAGAATTTTATTTTTATTCTGACCAGTCAACAAATCGCTTTCGTATTGTTCAATTATTCCAAGAAATGCACGAATCACTCTAGTGTCTCGTCCAACAGTCTGTCTAAGCCGTTGCTTAGCCCTCTTGGTCATTGACTCCCAATTGATAGGAACCTTGACCGAGATTGTGACACCCTTGGACCGAGCCATTATAATTCACCTTTCGTATATAAATTTCTGACCCATCTCTTATGGTCAGTCGAGTTCACTCGCATCCTTGTTCCCAAGAACGGTTATGTACTCGTACTATTACTCGTTAAATTTGTATATAAATTTATGAAGACTGCAAAAGTAAAACAACTCAATATCACAGTTGTATTAAATATTTTGAACTAAATCAATAATTACACATAGTCGAATTGCCCGAAGAATTTATTATATTATTTAATAATAACACATTGTGACGAATATCCTGTACCCAAGAAATCCTGCTAGAATTCTTACTACAGCCTTCAAGATGGCAATGTCTATCACTCTTGCCTTAGCAAGAGATAGGGCTACAGGCAAGGCAAGACCATTATACTTTGGACAGGGGAACAGGATTAAAGGAATGGCAAAGGTCTGGGATAAAGCAAAACAGGAATACCAACAGACAGTAGAAGAAGGTCGCCCCGATGCTTCAAAATTACTCACAGCGGAAAACAATGTCCGGAGGAACTTCTCACGGATTCTACTAAAGACCTCTGTAAAATATGGAAACACAGAAACAAAACGAGTGAAACGGGAAGAAGGAAACAAGAAGTATCTCAATAACCTCTGGGACTATTCTCGAAGTAGACTACGTGATGTCACGAAGGCTCGACATATCTTTCCCAAAGCTATCGATATTGAATTGGAAGATGGCTCGTCCTATTACGGGTATCATGGATCCAAAAAGACTCCTTCATACCCTGTCAGGCACAATCACATTCCAGAACTTGATTTCGCAGATATGATAAGGAGCCCATTGATGGAACTTGCACGACAGTGTCTGAAGTATGGGGTTCCACTGAAAGATGCCAAGAAGTACATTGATGCACTCCTCTATAGACTCACCCCCTTCTTGGACTACGTGTATACAGAGAGAAGGTCCGGTCGACCAAACTATGTCCGAGATGGTCTCAAGGAACTCCGAGTCGTTGTAGACCAGATAAAGAGCGAGTACGGCACAAGGAATGGTCAACGTCAGTCAATTACATCAGAGGTCATGGAATCTGTTACGTATGAGACTCCTTCAGAGGTTGACTTAAACCCTGAGGAAGTTGCTGAGGTCTCAGAAGAGAGACAGGAAGAGGAAACAGATGGTCATATCCTACAAGAGGCTATCACAGAAGCTAAGAAGGACGGGGCAGTTCTGGATGAGCCTTTACAGAATCTAGATGACCTGCTAAAAAATGGCACTCTAGACATCGAGGACTCACTAGCACTCTTGAAAGAGTATCAAGAGCAAAGCAGAAAATTAGGTGTTAAAGTTCATAGATTTGTGAGCAAGAATTTTCAGAGTCCCTTCAGCTTCAATGGAGTTGTCTACCATGGGACAGAGATGGTATATGACAATAGCGGACTCATCCTGCTCTTAGAGGTTCCTGTAGATGGTGGAAGAGGACGTGTCGATTTCGTTCTTGCTCGTGCAAAGCAACTGACACGAGTTGATGGAGCACCTTCAGTCGTAGTCTGTGAACCCTTCATGATCATTGACCTGAAGACAAAGAATGCCTTTGATTTTGATATCTACGGAATCGAATCACGCACTTCAGACATGGAGAATGTATTTCGCGAATTTGTCTTGGAACATAGGAAAATGACTCCTGAGGAATGGACTAATGTCCTTTCAAACACTCCAGATGATTATGAAAAAGAACAACTTGATGCATATGAGAAGGCGGCTCTCACTGACTACAAGAGCGTGATGTGGAAAGATGCTGATCCTCAGAAGAGTCTTGCTAAAGCTGTGTTGGTTGTTGACTCTCACCAGAGCTGGAAGGACATCAGTGAAGCGATACTTCCTCTGGTCTTGAAGGCATACAACAAATGTGTTGATGGAACAATATCAGAGGGAGATTTTCTAGTCCCATCTGATGGGAATAAATCTCTCAGAATTGCTATGAAACTTCTCTCAGTCACCAGACCTACGACTGAAACTGAAGAATTGGATATTCCTGTTCCTCTGAAACCCTTCAAGAAACGGGTTGAGGATGAGAAAGAGTTTGTACTCTATCTCACTGTTCCAGGTCGAGGACCTCCCTCTCAGTCTGCGGCAGCTATTGCAGAACGATGGCACGGTCTAGAATATGTACATGGTCTTGCACGAAGACGCCATCGTGATGTGTTCTGGTTTGATCTGGTTGGTGAATACACAGACCCCGTTCTGAGAAAGAAGCAGTTCCGAAATAAGTTTCAAACGGACTCAATCAAACGATTCTTCAGAGATAGGGTTCAGATGAAGGACCTCTCTGACCTAGTGCACGAATATATCTATGAAGGAGCTCCCATCAGTTCTCTTAGAACATGGATACAGAATCTACTCAGAGATTGTCAGAATCCTATCATTGTGGTCTCAGGGTGGGAGGCACTCCGACGAAGTACACCAGATTCACATCAAATGTATCTTGATGAGATTGTGACAACCATCATCCAGACAATCCCCGTCAAGAGCACTACGGTGTGGTTTGCACGTCCTGTACCTATTGCACAGAGCAGTATTACCTATTCGACAAGATGTGTTGCTCCGTTCTATCAAGGTTCACTATGGCAGAACATTGTGGACACTATAATCTGGAATGTCGCTATGCCACCTGACCGGTCCGGGGCAAGAATATCTACCAATTACCATGAACGTGGTATTCTCATCGAGCACCCTAAGAAACCACTTGAATGGAAGATTGTTGAGATCGAGCCACTGCGAGGTTGGGGACAGGACTTTCAATCAGGTGGGCGAAAGATACCTGAAGCCTATTACAGAGGTAGTGGAGTAGTTGTTCAACAGAGCAGTTGGTACATAGAGAAACAAATGAAACGAACATTGGAGATTATCCCCCATCTATTGCCCCATCACGAATACAATCCAGTACCGCACTCGAACTTTGATCTAGATATTGAGAAAGTATCAATAGAGTACAATGAGTCAAAAGATTCCAGACCAAGACTAACGTTCATGCCTACTCAGGTCCGTACCGAGAAGGAGGCGGAAGATGGGCGGGTCAAGCTTCTGTTTCCGATAGCTGACATCAATCGAAGAAGAGAATGCAGGCAGATGAAGCTTGATGTTCTACCGCAACAAAGGACCACACGCCCGCCCTCAGAGTATTATCTTTCAGCAAAGGAGATAGACTACCACAAGCTCGTACTCACTGAGATTCGGCACCTGAGGGACACAATCAAGTTCTTGGAGCGAGATGATGAAAGCCACTTGAAGGAAATTCTTGAACAGATATCAGAGGTGCTTGAAAATACCGATGAATCAATCTATGCAGAGGATACGAAATCCCTTATGAACCGCCTCCGACTCATTCGTCAGATGTTGGAAACCAACGCATTGAGCAAAGAGGTGTGGGAGCGACTGCTATCTTTTCGCTCTACCATTCCAAGATACCTTACGAGGGGCAAGAGAGACCATGTGACTGCTATTCAGAACAGGCACCCTGATGTTCTCTTGATTACAGGAAATCATCTCTTCTTTTTGATTCTTGCAGCTCTAGGTCCCAACCCTGAGATATCATATACGGGGTCGTTGACGGCATTATGGGATTATGTGCTTTCATGGCAACTCATTGGTCTAGGACTGAAACCAGAATATCCCAAGAGTCACATCACCGGGAGATCAGTACTTGATAGACACAGGCTCTTGAAACGATTGCATCATCGGATAGTAGAACGAAACAAGTCCATTGCTCTTCAGACATCTTTGACCAATGTCAGGTTTGGACGATTGATTGCCCTGTCCTCTTCAGGAGCTGCTGACTCCACTCTTCTCTGGTTGTTATTCCAACGGACACCAGGAACTAATGACATGAATGCAGCACTCCTCAACCCAAGGGGTATCGACCCCGCCCTCTCAATCATTGATACTCTCCACAAGATGGTTGCGGAGGGAACCTATTGGAGTGAGAGTGACCTGAACCTTCTGAGTTGGTACGCCAGGCTACAGGGAGATGAAACTCAATTACGAATAATGGTTGCGGACCAGCACGGAGAGCAGGTCCTCTGGATAGATGACAAGAAGCGGAGAAGATGGATTCCCATTGGGAATATCTACTATACAACTAGACGATTTGAGGATGTGACTCTGGTGCGCACTATAACCCTCTCTGCAGATTCGCATCTTCAGTCCATCGAGTATGATGATGTTCGGCGTCCTATTCATAAGATAGAAGATATGGTCACTAGAGCGACGTTCATTCTGCACAAGGGGTTAGAGGGAAGCATATCTGCCATTTGCAAGGTAGTGCTTGATACTAAAAGTGAGATGTACAGAGCCATTTTTACGGACAAGAAATCTGAAGAGATGATTGGGGAGCTTCTGATCAACAGAACAGCTGACCTGTTGGAAATCCTCAGACGCCCCGATAACGAGTGTGAGCCGGTTATGGTCAATGGGCACAGATTGATCTGGAGCAGGTTCAAAGACATCTCGTATGATGATGATGTTGCATTGCTTGGACCTTGGGTCAATAGGCAAAATCCCTTTCCAAAGATGAATCTGAAGGTACCCCCTACAGCAAGGGACTTGCTACATGCTACCAAGGAGTTTGATATTACCATAGAGCTATATCACGATCCATGGACCTGCCCATTGAAGCACATCTCACTAGAGGATATAAAGAAGAGTCATCATTTAGCTCGGACCATTGAGCATCGTTACCTCTTTGAATCTAGAAGTTCAGTTGGAGAACCTATCCATGTCAGCAATGAGCCTGGATTGCACCATGGGTCATGTTGGAGGGTCCATGTTGATACTCCACACACTCTCACACCTGAACTGAAAGAGCTCATGGATATCAGATTCACTGATGCCCAGGCACGTTCTCTCTTGGGTTCTCAAGAACTGGTCTATTGGTCAAAGGCACGGGAAGAATGGGTGACCCACACCTTCGATCTAATGGTCAGAAAGGACTGTAATGAAGAAGTGAGAGAGTCCTGGCATCTCCGCATGATGCTAGCGGAGTTAGGACATAAGTATGACCCAAGGCTTCCTGGAGTGTATCTACAAAGCCCTGACCGGTGAATACCCTACATCATTATCGAGCCAGAATGCGTGATAATAGGAATAAGGGAGAAGAATACCGGACAGACACAGGAGAGAAAGGTTGCTGAACAAAATGTTGCCTTGCGAGATGAGTCTAAAGTACAGGATCTTCTCGAACGTGAGATGAAGGATTTCTTGAAGAAAGCTGGAATTACTGTGGACAGGGGATTATCATCAGAGATAAAGGGAGAGATAGCGGCTTCGTTTGAGGTGTATGGAGTAAGCGAAGACAAGACAGAGGTCGAGTTTGATGGAGTGACCGTCGAGCCGGACTCAACAGGTGGGCAAATCCTCTATGTGGTTTTGACCTCAGAGTTTGAGAATCATAAGATTCCGGTCACTGGGCACCTACATAATATCAGACAGTTTGGACGTGTTAACAGGGAGGGTTTTGTGAGCAAAGTCAGGGACCTCCTTGATGAGTTCAATCTCAGTGATGAGGAAAAGGAGAAGGCTGTGAAGGAGTGTATTAGAGTGATGAGAGGCGAGAAACTTATCACAAGATGAACAAATTTTCTATACTATATAGGAACACACAGTAGTAGCACGACCAATGGATACCTTGATGATCTTTGTATTACTAGACCAGCCCATGCTTGAAAAATCTGCTATTGCTACTTCTTAAAACATTGCCTCTTTAGATGTCGATTCCAAAGGCTTCAGAGAAGCGTTCAATTCTGATAAATTCTCTAAGAAACTCTCGCCCCTTTTCAGTAAGAAAATATACCCTGTTAGTACTTTCAGGGTCTTCTTCAACAATGAGTTTTTTCTCCAGCAACTCATCGAGATACTGTTTCAATCTATCATGGGATAGATTTGCAGCATAGAGTATTTTGGTTGGTCCCGCGCCTTCCTCTGCCTCACTCTGAATAGCACGCATCATATCAGCTAAGATGCGCATCTTTGAGCGATAAGCGCGTTTTCTACTCATTAGTCTCGGCCTGCCTTGATTAGCATGACCATAAGTGACAAGAATGCCAGTAACTGCGCTCCTTGACTCAAAAGATAGAGTCCTGGATTTGCAATTACACCCGCCATCCAGATATGGCTCAATAGGAGCAAGAAGAATCCAATGAGAACATAGAGCGCAAACTTACTTCGTGTTGACATGTAGTTCAGAATTGCCTGTAGAACTACAATAACGAGTACAAGAATTGCGACAATCTCCAGATTGGGATCAACGAGGAATGTTGCTAGCAACATCATACCAATCCCATTCGCGTTCTGTGATTCTTGCTCAACATGAGTATGTGTAGGTCTAGTTGAAATGACAAATAGAATGTATGCCATAATCCTAGATGCACCATATGCAATTGTGACGATTGAAAAAATCAGACCAGTTCCTTCTTCTCCAAGTTGGAGGAAGTACCATGTACCAATCACTCTACCGAACATTCCTACTGAAAGTACAAGAAATCCTGTAGAGAGATCCGACAATTTCTTCTGACCTGTAAGTCGGTACGCCTTTGTTGCATAGTAAGTCACCATCAAGGCGATTATTCCACTAATCACCTCGAAGAGTAAGTCCAATCTGAGTATAGCGAAGTCTGGTTGCATCGGTGACGCCTACCCTATTCTTGTCGACATAGGTCTTATTGATAATGGATGATTCGTCTAGCTTTTTGGCTGATTCGGTGATATAATATGAAAAATCACTGTTCTTCGCGGATATTTCTTCTAGATGAATCATCTAGTGTAATCGTTCATTCTGCCTATATATTCAAGAATCGTAGAATTATTTGTACTAAGATGGAAGTTACCGACACAACTGCAAGATGAGTGAGCAGGTTTGACCTGTTTGCTTTGAAAGGCGGGGACAGCCCCGCCCTTCCATCGCCTTTACTCTTTCTTCTTCTCAAGCTTCGCTTCGATCTTATCCAAGCGATCTTTGAGGTCTCTATTCTCTTTCTGGAGTTCTTCAATACTCTTCGTTAGCGAATCAATTTCCTTGGGTTGCTTCTTCTTGCTGAGATTGCGTATTGCAACTCTTGCATCTCGAACTATTCCGCTCTCTGCGGCTGTTTCTGCTAGTTTTGATAACGCAGGAATTAGTGTAGCATCCTCATACCCTGTAGCAGCAGCGATAGAATATTGTTGGACCCTGTATGAATTATCCTGAAGAGAACTCTCCAGAATTGAACGAATTTCAGGGTAGTCCTTCTTATACCGTTTCCCAAGTTTAGCGAGAATTCCAGGTATATGTCGTCGAATCCAATCACTGGTTCCAAATTCGAGATATTTTTTGGCAATATCAATGACTTCTTCCTTCTCCGTTGCCGCAAGACCTTGAAGACATCCAATCTCTATAACATCGTGCCAACTAGTGGGACAATTCTTCAAGAACTTGGACAACGAATCAAAGGCATCATCATGCTGGGTCATACCAATAGCAGTTGCAGCTGCTGCCACAACAAAGTAACTCTCTGTGTCTTCAAGCATTTTGACTAGTGCTTCAAAGGCTTGGTCACTCTTGTAGAACTTACCGAGTGCACTTGCAACAGCAGTTCTTGCCTTTGTACTCTTTATCGAGGTTGCTTTCAAAAGCTGGTTGAGTGCGGACTCAGATTTCAGTGACCCAAGCACCTTTGCTATCTGAACCTGTGTTCCCCAGAACTCCTCATCTAGGAGAGCTTTTCCAAGTGCTTCAACAGCCTTGGGTGTTGCTTTCTTACCAAGTGCTTGTGCAGCTTTGATCTTCTGCATGGTATTAGTACCATTCAATAATTGCGCAATCCACATTGGTTCTGATTTCTCTATTTTCCAATCCATCAGAGTAGCATATTCCGGATCAATAATCACCTGCTTAGGTTTATCTTTGGCAGGATAGTAGAATCCGTGAACTCTCTCGTTCACCTGCACCGTGTATCTACTTCTATCTCCATTTTCACTTACAAATTCCATAGTTAGCGGGAATCTGAACGCTTCTGGAGTCATTCCATCATCACTCTTCTGAGTCTGTTCAATTCTTACCTGAACATGACCCAAGTCAGTATCATGTGAAACTTTGATCTTACATTCTGGGTATCCTGCTTGATAGAGCCATTGGTGGAAGAACCATCCGTAGTCATCTCCGGTTATTTCTGTGAATAGCCCTTCGAGATCGTGTGTGTAAGCTGATTTGTGTGAGAATCTAGTCATCCATTCTCCAAGAATCTTCCACCATCGATCTTCTCCTACAAGATGCTTGAGCATATAGTATCTCCATGCAGCACCTGGATACAAGTGTGCATCAAATACATCTGAACCACGCTCCCATTCGTTCTTCACGATAGGCCTGCGGTATCTATTCTTATCCTCATTAAAGTAGGATTGTTGTTTTCCATATTGGTCGTAGAGATACTCCTCATCCCCCTTGTCATGACGGTTCCACTCGTTCTGCATTTGAGTGCCCCATCCCTCATTTAACCACCCGTGAGACCAAGTTCTGCAAGTGACCAGATTTCCTCCCCACATATGCGCAAGCTCATGAGAAACTAGTCCATCAGACGCGAAATCTTTGTGTGCTTTCTCATCATGAAGGGTTCCATCAGTCTGTGTGGTTGCGCTTGTATTTTCCATTCCCCCAATCATGAAATCAGCTGCTGTTACTTGTGCATATTTTGCCCATGGGTATTTTACACCAAGCTTTGATTCAAAGAATTTGATCATGTCTGGAGTCTTACCAAAAGAACGATAGACTGTTTCTTTGTCCCATCTCTTGTGAACATAATAACTGACTTCGAGACCATTCAGGTCTTCCTTGTACTCCACATATTCTGATGCTGCGACTGTGATCAGATATGCAGGAATCGGTAAATCTTGTACCCAGTGGAATGTTTCTGTTCCATCATCGTTTTCTTTTCGTTCTTTCAAGTAACCGTTACTCATTGCATAGAATCCCTTGGGAACAGTCACAATCGTTTCTGTTGGGAATTTATGACTTGGATTATCGTATACCGGAACAGTATATCGAGCATAGTCATCCTGCATTTGTGTCCAGACACTGGTTTCAATATCCGGAAACTCTGGGCATGGATTAGTGAAGAATAGGCCTGTACGAGGATGATCTACGGAGTATGTGAACGTTAGTTCCTCGCCAGCTCCTTCTTTCAATGGGGCCTGCAAATCCACAAACATTGCCTGATCATCGGGCATCATCTCGAAGAGCAGTTTGTTCCCTTTTGTATCAACGATACTTTCAATCTTCAATTCCATCGCATGCAAGAAAATCCTCTTGAGTTCTGGAACTATACTCTCAATCTTCAATTTGGAAGTTGCATCAACGTGTTCGTTCTTTAGATCAATCTTCCAATCCATCATTAGATTCTGAATGTTGTAATGACGTGGTGGTGCCCATTGTGCTTTTGCGGTTGGAAAGGTAAAATCTGCCCTGTCTGCAGCAAGCAAACTCTCGGCTTCATGGATTCCATCTCTGATTAGAATTTCTAGATACTCGTGAAAGTCAGTCATCTCTGTCTACTCCAATAACAATAATCCTTGTAGTTTCGCAATGAAGCATCGATATGAAGTTTCGCCCCAGTGCATCTCTGATGCGTTGAAGCGAAGAAAGTTATGTAGACAACAAAATTTCTAGAATGAATGATGCCTTACAGGCTCTTCAGATTGTGGCTGAGCGGATTGCAGAGCTACGAGGGTCAATATCTGATGAGATTCATGCACAATCAGCACGTAATTTCAGGAATCTTATTTCCGGAAACCCCGGACTTGACAAATATATCAAAATACTCCAATAACCATGTTAGAGCAAGTTTTCGTCCAGATGCATGTTTTATTCAAATGCGCATTTGGTAATATAGGGGTACCCTTGGAAAGCTTTTTATGAGAACTATTCTGGGTGGAGTTTAGTTTCGCATCATACGGTGTCAGGTCGGATGCTGTCGGCGAGTGCCAAGCTATGATGACCCGCGATTTCCAGATGCGATGATAAGATGCGGCCGTGAGATAGACTGATGCAAGCGCATCAGATTGCCCTCGTGGCTAAGAAAGGCTCAACAAAATGTGCAGGTGCAAATATGGGTAAGCCATCTCTGCTTAACCCCGTTACGCCTGTACTTCATCAAGCAAATTATAGTTCAAGTGTGTAAAAAGATTGTACATGGTGACTGAAATACTACTCCAGTCATACCTTGCAAAACATGTATGATGTGGACCAACTCTAGTTGATCCTGCTAGAGGGCACTGCTATCGGCTTGGGGTTAAGACATGCAAGTGGAACGGGCTCACATCCGAGTCCGTCGCGAACGGCTCAGTAGTGTCGCTAACCTACCCTGTAGAGATGGACAACGCCGGGAAACTGGCGGTAATCCAACATAGGAGCATTGTTCTGGAAATGATGTTGCTCTGAAACGGGTGTTCTAGGTATGTAGAACTCACCGCTACAGGACGGGGCGGCACCGGATCATACTAGTAAGGGGGGTAATTGCCTCCTTAGGTTATGACCCGAACGGGCGATGTAAGTCGTGGCCCGGAGAAGGGCACTGAGACAAGGGCCCTAGCCCCACGGGGCGCAGCAGTTACGAAACCTCACCAATGCGCGAAAGCGCGAGTGGGCCAAGCCGAGTGATGGGGGATAACTCCATCTGTGGCGGATCCGTAATATGGACCGCTAGAAAGGAGAGGGCAAGGCTGGTGCCAGCCGCCGCGGTAAAACCAGCTCTTCGAGTGGTGTCCATGATTATTGAGCTTAAAGCGTTCGTAGCCTGCTTGGTAGGTCCCTGCTTAAATCCGGTCGCTCAACGGTCGGTCTGGTAGGGATACCGCCTTGCTTGGGGACGGGAGACGGCAACGGTATTCCATAGGTAAGGGTGAAATCTAATGATCTATGGAGGACCACCAGTGGCGAAGGCGGTTGCCGAGAACGTGCCCGACGGTGAGGGACGAAACCCAGGGGAGCAAATCGGATTAGATACCCGAGTAGTCCTGGGCGTAAACGATGCCCGTTAAGTGTTGCATTGGCCACGAGCCACTGCGGTGCTGTAGCGAAAGCGATAAACGGGCCGCTTGGGAAGTACGGTCGCAAGACTGAAACTTAAAGGAATTGGCGGGGGAGCACCACAAGGGGTGGAGCTTGCGGTTTAATTGGACTCAACGCCGGAAAACTTACCCGCCCAGACAGCCGAATGAGAGCCAGACTGATGATCTTGCTCGACGAGCTGAGAGCTGGTGCATGGCCATCGTAAATTCGTGCCGTGAGGTATCAGCTTAAGTGCTGCAACGAATGAGATCCCTGCCACCTAGTTGCCAGCCGGGAGCATTGCTCTGACGGGGCACACTAGGGGGACCGCCAGCGAAAAGCTGGAGGAAGGTGGGGGCCACGGTAGGTCAGTATGCCGCGATATGGGCGGGGCCACACGCGTGCTACAATGGCAAGGACAATGCGTCACAACACCGAAAGGTGAAGTCAATCGCGAAACCTTGTCGTAGTCGGAATCGCGGGTTGGAACTCACCCGCGTGAACCTGGAATCCCTAGTATCCGCGTGTCACTATCGCGCGGAGAATACGTCCCTGCTTCTTGCACACACCGCCCGTCGCTCCATGCGAGCGGCCTTGGGGTGAGGTGTCGTCCATTGGGCGATGACGAATCTTGGGGTCGCAAGTAGGGAGAAGTCGTAACAAGGTATCCGTAGCGGAAGCTGCGGATGGAAGAAGTTGAGAGTCATTCTCATCTTCCATCATTCACCTCCTATGTTTTCTATCTCATAGAGGTAGAAGCAGCTTGTCTTACAATCCTTCGGGATTGCAAGCGAGGTACGGGCCTCGACGGGGTCAAGGTTACCAGGGAAACTTTCCCAGTACCTGTATATTGTTGAGCCACCCTTTTCTTTTTGCAGTGTTTTATCAAAATGAGTTGAGCCTATCATAGGACCTGTCGTCGTTTTGATCGTGAGATATCTTTCAGAAGCCTCTTCATATCGTCAAGTGCTTCCTCAAAATCTACAATCCTCTCTTTGGGGTCGTCGGTACCTTCGAAGTATTCACTCACAAAGTCAATTGTTTCTTCTTTGAAAGATTACCCCATCATATTTATCATTGTAATTGGAAATAAATATGTGCATATATCCAGTTATCTAGAACGTCACTCGTTAGATTATAGCATACTCGATATATAGAGTAAGATGGTGTCTATCTTTAGATGACCGACTTATGTGGTAGGAATTGCAAATGAGAATAACACGTATAAGAATTGAAAATTTTGGGCCGTTTGAAAGATTGGAAGAAATCAAAGTGGGAAATCTAGCAACCTTCATTGGAAAGAATGATGTAGGAAAATCACACATTCTGAAAGCGTTAGACATCTACTTTGAAAACTCAAAGATTAGTGAATCAAATGTGTGTTTAACAACTGATGAAAATGTTGATACAATTATTGAGGTTGCTTTCGATGAAATTCCTGAAAATATCCAACTAGAAGAGAATATTTCCTCGTGTTTTCAAGAAGAGAAACTAGTTGATGAAAATGGTCTGTTAAGAATCAAGAAGGTTTACCCTCGAAGCAATCTAGGAAAACCTCAGACAATTCTTGTGACTCATGATTTTGAAGAAGACATCTATTCTGGGCTACCAGTCCTAAAGGAACCGGAATTGAACAAGAGATGCACTAGTTTGGGAATAGATGTAAGTAGATCCGGTGCTGGAATTACAAACAAAAGCAAACGAGATGCACTCAGAAATACTGCAGAAACAAACAGCATACCCATCGTCACTAGGGATTTACAGCTTGGTTCAGATAATGTTCATAAATTGATCAAGCAAAATTTTCCGGATTATATCCTTTTCAAGAGTGATACTCCCCTTGGAATTGGTCAGAGCATTGTTCAAAGTAGGTTTAAGCCATTTGTACAATCTGTTTTCGAAATTGAAGAACTAATTGAAAAAACAGAGGATTTAGAAATCAAGATGCAAGAATCGCTACAAACGGAAGTAGATAAGATTCATGAAAGATTAAGAAGACATACTGATGCTTTTACACAACTTTCAGCTAAACCTGTTTTTGAATGGAATAAAGCCGTTAGTATGGACATAACAGGAAGAGACACCCATGGAACTGAGATACCACTTGAGGCAAGAGGAAGTGGGTTACAACGTTTGGTAATGGTCAGTTATTTTGAATACAAGGCAGAAGAAGAGATTGAAGGTGATAGGGATATTGTATATGCAATTGAAGAACCTGAGAACTGCCTTCATCCTGGATTGCAACGTGAATTAATGCAGTCATTTAGCGCTTTGGTTGATGAAGGATATCAGATTCTTATTACATCCCATTCACCTGTTTTTGCAGGAATCTCTCCAATTGAAGATTTAACATTGATTAGAAGAGAGCTTGGACGTGCATCATCCACTCAAGGGCCTCAGTTATCATTAGATGATGTAGCATTTGAACTAGGTGTTGGACCATCAGATCAGCTTTTTGGATTTGATGGCATCATCTTTGTCGAGGGTCCTGATGATGAAACATTCTTCAGAACAGTAGCAGCTAAATTGAAAGCTGCTGGTGAATTATCCAGTGATTTTGATGACGTGAATCTTGGGTTTGTTATCACTGGAGGGAGTAATCTAAAACATTGGGTTGACCGAAAAGTGATACGTCAGTTGACTAGATCCTTTTGCGTTATAATCGATAGTGATAGATCCAGTGTTACTGATCCAATTCCTGCTAATATATTACAACTGCAAAGTGAATGTCAGCAAGATGGTGGAAAATTCATTATTCTACGTAAACGAGCGATTGAAAATTACATTCACTCTGATGCATTGACTAGAAGAGGAATCACTTTCACTCCCTACGATGCTTTTACACATATGAAGAACCACATAGGAAGGAAGGACGTCTGGAAGACAGTTGTTGAGATGACAGCTCAAGAGATTCTTGAGATGGATGAGTATACTGATAATGGTCAGGCTCACCACGAGCTAAAGGAAATCATTGACGAAGTCATGACAATCATATAGAATCTTATGGAGTTTTGAATAATGATACTAGATAGGACGTCACCTCACAAAGAAATTAAGCTGTCCAAGTATTCAGACAATCTTGTTGAATTATCAAAATTGAGTGATTCTGATTGCAATTATGATAGTTACCTAGATAATTATTCATTTACTGGAGTACTTGAATTGCTAGATCGTATATTCGGATTGGTTGTCATTGCAGGAAAGATTAGAATATTGCTAAAGGATTGATAGTATCAATGAGTCTTAGAGATGAATTTGAAAGACAGGTAGAGAATCCATGCTTGAGTGAACAACAAAGAGGAATTCAATTAGAGAAATTTATCGGTAAAATCTGTATGAACGAAGGACATCTCTACAGAAAACCATATCGTCCAAAAGGTGAACAAGTTGATGGTGCTGTACAAGTATTAGGAAAAACTTACCTTTTGGAAATCAAATATCAAAACAGACCAATTCCGGCATCTAAAGTATACGAATTTCGAGGGAAAATCGAAGGAAAACTAAGTGGAACTTTGGGGATATTTTGGTCCATGTCAGGATACTCTGAAGATTGTCTTCAAGCAGTTAGAATTGGTAAAGATTTGAATGTAATATTGTTTGATAGATCTGATTTAGATGCAATTCTTGATGAGGAAATTAAATTCAACGAATTACTGCAGGAAAAAGTTTGGATTGCTACTACGTCAGGAGTCGTATATTATCCTTCTAGTCAAAGAGGTGACTTAAGAGAAACTGATGGTCCAAAATTCATTTTCCTAGTTGAAGGAGAAACAGATTCGTTGATAGTTTTTGATTTATTAAAATCCCAATTTCCAAATCTCAATCCTGATAATTACAATATTGTTATTAATCATGGAAAAGCAAACGTTCTGAATGCCATAAATATTACCGCAACCAATATTCCCTTTTTTGATACAAGAGGAGTCATTGCAGTAATTGATAAGGATGACCTTTCTACAAATCAATCGAGAGCGTTAAGGAAAAATCTGTATGATGAATTGGAGTCAATGAACATTAAGGATAGGTTCCATATTGCTATAGCTGATCCGTCAATTGAGGGTTGGCTTCACATGTCTAAACCCTATGATATCCAAGAACTCAAAAAGCACCTGGGCAAATTGGACTGGAATACTTTGATTACCTGTGAACCTGAAATCAGTAGTATCGTGTCTTTCATTAGGGATAAATTAGAGGAGAGATGATCATGTATACGTTGATCCATCTCAGATGGACTTGGGGTATAGACTGACGGGGTCAGGTAAACCAGGGAAACTTTCCCAGTACCTGTCTTTTGTTGAGCCACCCTTTCATTTTTCTTATAGATAATTCATTCTGATTAGTTGTTATTGAATATGATTGCATTAATATATCTTCATTGAAATATTTCTATTTGCCTAACAAAATCGTTTGGAGGTTTGGGGATTTTTGAAAAATGAAGATATGAATAGTCTCCTCCGTCATCAAGTTTTATTTACTGCGCGATATTATTCTAGCTATGGCAATGAATTTCAAGAATTCTTCGAAGAGATAATGGATGCTGCAGATCCTGATTTCTGTCCAGTTGGACTTGGATCTGATGGTGATTGGGGTGCAGATGGGATATCTCTTGTACGAAATACCATCTATCAAGTTTATGCTCCACCCATTTCTACATCTGGCTGGAAAGAGAAAGTAATCAAGGATACAAAACGTGCAGCTAAAAAATGGGGAGATAAAGTAAAGATTTGGATTTTTGTATACCGCCACCGAGGTAGAGATCTCCCTCCAGAAATGCATGAATGTATAGGCGATATTAGAACTAATTATAGAATTGAAATCCAATACTGGGGATTCTTGAAACTTTGGGACTTGGTTTCAAAATTAGAATATTCAACCAGGTGTGGTTTGCTAGGTGATTATCCAAGTCCAAGTCCGACATTATCTTTGCCTAATTACCTCACAAGACTTGAAGATATCATTTCAAATTATTCGAGATTAAGAGTATCGGGACACATCTCAAAGAAATTCGATGATGGTTCTATTATTAGACACGATTCTCAAATAGCCAGAATCTTCGATTACATCAGTCCAGATGACAAAAATACAAGTTTCTCATCAGCTACTCTTCTTGGTTCAAGTGGCTCAGGAAAAACAATAACTGCAATCCAAACTGGTATGAGTTTTGCTCAAAATGGTTGGACTGTATTATATTCTGATTTAGAATCCTTAGAAGTAACAATCGATAGCAACCTACTATGTGAATACTTATTGAGTTGCAAATCGCCTACCTTGGTCATTTTGGATAATGTGAATAGTTTTGTCACGGAATCTTACTTAGTTCTAAATGGACTTAATCAGAATCTTCGAGAATCTGGTATATCAAATTCTCCAGTTCGTATATTACTTACTTTCAGAATGGAACGATCTTATGGAAATCCTTTATTGCAAAGATTTGAAATGATTTCCAGCCTAAGTAATGTTGTTTCATTATTTTTGAATGAAGAGTTTGGAGAAAAATTGGCGAGAAGAAGTCTTTCTGAAGTATCTTTGAAAACCTTGGATATTTCTGAATTAATCAAAAAAACTGGTGATAGTATACCTCGATTTGAAGCTGCTATAATGCATTTCAAGAATACCGGTTTAATAGATCTTAGTGACTTGTATAAAATAGAATTGGAGAATATCTTATCTCTCTTTGAAATGAATCCTCACTTGAAAACAACAGCAGAGATTACATTGAAGATAATTTCTATCTTTTCAAGATTACATTGTATGGTTTCTTTCGTTTTCTTAAATTGGACTCTTAATGAATTAAAACTCCCAAACTCTGACTATGTAATGGATCGTTTACTTGACCAAGGATACCTCTCTCTCTCCACCTATGAAACCGAAACACTTCTTGGGATATTCCACCCAGAAATAGCTAATGGCATCCTGAATCAGAACATAGCTTCAGTTCTTTCACTATTTTCCATAGATACTATTGAAAATCTTGAACGGTATTTTTGGACTGAATATATTAAAAGAGCATCAAATGACCTTCCACTTTTTTTAATCTCACTTTGCTATAATCTATGGGAACAGGAGCGATATGGATTCGCACAGGATATTCTGAATGAACTTCTTAGGAAACCTCTATCGAATCCTGAATTAAGTAAAGGATTAACCAACCTTAGTTTGCTACTCTTTTCTGAAGGGCTATCTGAAGAAACATATGAATCTCTAGATTTAGCTTTATCATTGAATCCCAATGATGCATATTCTTGGGTTAATCTTGGTGCACTATTTTCTACTTCGGGAAACAATTCAAAAGCTTTAGAATCATTTGAGAAAGCCATAACAATCTCTCCTGATCTTGCGGTTGCTCATGTAAATATTGGTATCATAAAGGAGAGTCTTGGGGATACAGAAGGTGCATTATTATCTCTAAAAACTGCTGTTGAGATTGAAGACGATGAACCATATTTATGGGCTTGGTATGGTTACATTCTTTCTACTTCTGGAAAGATAGAGAGTGCTATAGACGCCTATGAGAAGTCTATTGAGCTAGCTCCAGAATGGATAAGACCAAGAATTCTACTAGCAACTGCTCTAATTCAGCAAGGACAAAAGAAGGATGCTATGAGGCTAATTGTTGATATCTCAAGAACTCCTCATTTGGACAACGAATCACTAGAAATACTTGCTAGATTATTATCCTCATTATCACGAAAATCGAAAGCTCTTGAATTTTTAATACGCGCAAAAGAATTGTTTCCTTCTTATGCTCGTTATTGGCATGCTATTGCAATCTTAATGAAAGAGCGTGGTGAATCTGATAAATTCATTGAAGAATACAAATCAAAATCACATCGTCTTGAAGGGACATCATTCGAACTTGTATCATTTGGTTTAATCTTAGAAGACTTACGTGAATTTAACGAAAGTAAAGAATTGTTTACAATTGCAGTATCTCAGTTTGATGATAGCACAACACCGACTCTATTTCGCTTGATTACATATATAATACTGGGTCATCTTGATAAGGCTAAGGAGATTTTCACCTCTGAAGATGTTGATCGAAATGAACTCGAAGAGCGGATATGTGATATTGGAACGGTTCGATTTGAGTCGGGTGCACTAGATTGCGCAAAGGAAATAATTGATGTATTAGAAGAATTAATTCCAAATAATCCTACTATTTGGCGGCTCAAGGGTGATATTCTCAAAGAAAAAGGAGATCTGTCTGGAGCAATTAATGCACTTAGAAAAGCAATTAAAATCAATCCTGATTATTCAGATGCATGGATATCTCTTGGTCATAGATATTATGAGGCACATTACATAGAGGATGCCGAAACTGCAATAAAACATGCGATAGAAACAATTGAAGAAAGTCCATTTCCAGAGTATGCATGGAATACTTTAGGGATGTATTATCTGGGTAGAAAGATGTATCTTCAAGCTCTAGAAGCATTAAAGAAATCTGTAGAATTAAATCCGAAATTAGCAATATCAAGGAAGAATCTTGGTTTACTCTACTTGCAACTTGATAGAAAGAAGGACGCAGAAAAACAGCTTAAATTAGCAGAGAAGCTTTGGCCATCACTAAGAGGGCGTCCAAGTACTGCAAAGATTGAAGATATACTTGGATCTAGAATACCTAGAAGTAGAATAACTTAGAGTATAATCTTGGAAATAAATACAAATTCTTATGTTTTATCCATCTTAGATGGACTTGGGGTATAGGCTGACGGGGTCAAGGTTACCAGGGGAACTTTCCCAGTGCCTGTATATTGTTGAGCCACCCTTTTTCTTTTGCATTTTCTAGAAGTTATCTTTGATCCGAAAATTACGGAACACATCCTGTACTACACTTACTTGAGTTTTCAGTGAATTTGATTGGCTAATTTGGTCGTATTACACAGACCACAAGTCTTTATACCTAGAAAAATAGGGATTGATATGAGAACTAAAGGGATACGAGACGAATTAATACATGATTAATACGAAAAAGGGAAATGATTGGGGGAATCACAATTGACACAAGTATTCTTCGTACCTCCTTCCATAATTATCGATTATTTAGACTCGAAAGATGAGGAAGGAATTGAGTCTTTCCGGAATCTATTGGATGGTTCTATTGGGATTAACATCAAGAAATCAGTGCTTGAAGAATTTAGCGAAGGAATGAAGATGGTTTTCGACGATTTCGAAACCGCCTATGAAATGGCAGTAAGCTCCTTTCCCCGACTTCAAAAGTTAGTTGTAGAATACTCAAACGAGTCGTTCTTCGACCGAATGAATTTTCAAATCAGCCAAGTTGCTACAGCTAATTTTCGATATTCAATGCAAATACTTCTAGATCTTCTTCACATGATCAATATGAGTCTAACTCAAATCGAGTCTTTGAAATCTATACCAAGTCCGAAGCTACCAAAACACATGGAATTCGACATTAATGAATTCGTTCTATCGTTTTCAGACGAAATGCCTGACGCGGTATCTCCTGAATCAGTTGATTTAGAAGAGCCACCAGTTCGATCTATGCTGCTTCTCTCCTTCAATTTCATGATTTTCCTAACTCTGGTCATCACCGTAGCTGTTCTGACTGAAAAAGAAGTAAAAATAACTGAGGACCAGAAGGATCAAATCGAATCACTTCTTCGTGATTGGTCTCAAGAGATTAAAACTCAATTAGTTATAATCTCAACTAGTAGTAGAGCCTATGAGCCAAAGGTTAGCCTTGAGGGTATAATTGCAGATGAAGAAGATCGAGCAATAGTGGAAGAAGGTTTCATTGTGCAAAATGACCATCCGGAGTGAATTAAACAGATGGTGTCAACAGTAACTCCTTCCACTGGTGATATTATCATCCTAAATCTTGATCCTATCATTGGACACGAGCAAGGAGGAATCAGACCAAATGTGGTTGTTTCTGTACCAACCAAACAACGGTCCGGAAGTTCAGATTTCGACTTGGTAATTACAGTACCCCTAACGAGAAGTCGAAGGAATTATTGGACAGTCGTACCAATAAAACGTCAAACCGGACTGGATTACGATTCCTATGCATTGTGTCATAATATCCGAACCGTGTCAACTGAGAGGATAACCAACACAACTGGTACTATTGACCCTCGTGTTCTAACCAAGATTCGAGTCGTTCTAAAAGATGTACTCAGTATACTCTGAAACCACTCTACAGAAATCTTGTAAAATCAACATACAATCCCTTTTCACATAATCTCAGATGGACTTGGGGTATAGGCGCCGACGGGGTCAGGTTACCAGGGGACTTTCCCAATACTTGTATATTGTTGAGCCACCCTTTTCTTTTGCATTCAGTAATTCTTGTAAGCAGATTTTTCATTTCAAGAACGAGCAATAAATGAAAAAGGAAAATTGGTTCACCGTTTTTTTTTCTTTGTCTTTCTTTCTCTTCTGGCATTAATTCATCTATCCTAGATTTAACGGTTTCATCATAAGCAGTCCTTTCGAAGCATAAATTCCCTTCAGCAGCAGGATTTTCTAAATCTAAATTTGTATGAATTTCCACCTTCACTCTTTCAGGAATCGTTTCAAAGTGTTTGTCACCTTCAATCCTACCCAGATGGAAAGGATCATCAACAGTTACAAATGGCTTGAAGAAGTCTCCAGATATCAATTCATTAATCAAATTTGTGAAGTCTACAGGTGTTATTCTTGCACGTTTAACAGCAGCTCTGTATACATATCTTTTCCTAATCCAGTCCCTATCATGCCCTTCTGCAGCAGCTAAAAATTCTCTTGTAGCTTTCCATCGTTTCTCGACTTCTTTTGGTATTGCCGAAGAGAATAATCTCTGAACACCAACATTAACGCCAACAGTAACACGGTCAACACTGAAAACTTCATGTATCTCTTGTAAAACACTCGCATCTTTCAATGCCGCATGTATCCAATATCTGTCGCGTGTATCTTCTGACTTAGGTGTTGAAGGAACAGTTAATTTTACCCAAGAATTAAGAAAATCCTCTGAAACTGTTCCTCTCAATGAAATCAGATACCTCTCACTATCCGGAAACGAATTTGCCTTGAAAATCCATTTTCCTTTACTTAGTTCATACCTGAGTGGAAGAATATTGAATGTCTCCAAATCCATTATTTCATGTAACGAGTAACCAGAAAAAACTGGGATCTCAACTTTACCCCCTGTTTTCCTTCGCAATCCTTCAGGGATTTTCAGAAATACTCTGATTTCACTTGACCTAGTAAGGTAATCAAATCGTATTGCTTTAGTCTGTGGCTTAAACGGTTTGAATACTTCTCTTACACTCTTCAACTCAGTCACAAGATCTTTTACTTCCTGTGCTGCTTTTTCTACTCTGGAACGCTTATCGGTTATTTTCAAACACCCTCCTCAAAATAATATGGTTCAATTATCCATTCGGTTTCAACAGGAATATCAATTTGTTTCTTCCTTTTTCTTACATCATCAACTGACACATTAATTTCTAAGGGACTATATTCATTCTCATGTGCATCCCAATATCGGTATCTCATCTTTAGAATATCACCAACAATATCAATTTCAACAGAAGGTTTACCAAACTTCAAATCTACTTTATCTGCCGGGAAACGTTCGGAATAGAAAAGAAGTGAATCAAGAATGATATCCTCTATTTGAACAGAAATAACCTCTCTGATTTTTTCAGCATTAGTTGGATCCTTCAACCAGTTTCTAAACTCAATAAGAAGCTCGTCTCCAAGATCCTCTGGATATTGTCCTTCTTGTATTCTATCCCAGTATTCTGATGTTCTCTCCATTATCCAATCAGAATCAATACGCGCTGGCCGTTTTCCTCCATTATCTTCTGATGTATCTTCTGTAGAAGATTTCTTGGATTCAGATTGGTTATTTTGTCTGTATGCAGTTGCAATCCTTCGAACAATTTCTCTGAAGAGCGGCTCTGAACTCACATTGAACTGTTCGCCAGTTGTCCCCTCAATTTTTATTCCTACTCTTCCAAACCCCATAACTCTGATTTTAAATTTCAACAACTTCTCTATTTCTACTTTATCAGATATCATAATTTCTTCTGGTCCTTCGACAAATTCAAGTCTTGGTCTATAGAAATTTGCTTTCAAAGATTTTGAATGAACTTTCTTTCCCTTGTAATAAAAATTAATTTCAATTATTCTCGATACATGGGTTTCTTCAAAAATATCATCATAAGCAATAATGCAACCAAAGAAACCATGGGTCTTGAAAGAGTTAACGAATATTTCATCATCAATTTGTTTGTATTCTCCAACATTGAACATATCTTTCAACAAGATATTCGGAGGTAGTTTCAACCTAACTTCATCATATCTGGACGTCTGATCTAGTATTAAATGAAAAGGAACTTCCTCCTTCGGTAGTGCCCAAGGTGCAATGTATTCCTTAATTATTCTAAGTCTATCAGATATAGTTGACATCCCCTACTACTGCTGCTCTTACTTCACTTTTTCTGTGTATATTCACGTAATAAACTAAACGGAACATATTCAGTATTAGAAGAAGAGGGGGAATTTCCCTTTGTCTAAACATTGTTGAGCCACCCTTTTCTTTTTGCAATGTTTTTTCAAAACATCAATGATGTAACCGTTTTAGAATCAGATTATTCACATAGAACTTCCAACTGGGGAATAAATCAACTGGTGAGTAGATCCAACAATATATGCATTTAGGACAGAAGTTTTTTTCAGTCTGTTTTCGATTTTCTCCAAGTCCTTCTCAGATGCGCATCGATCTAGGATTACTAAATACAATAGGCAATTTTTATTCTCATCGTGCAGTTTTTCGAGCTTTGCAATATCCCTCATAATATTGTTGATATTGTTCTTAACTCTAATTTTGAATTCAATCACAGCTTTGAATCCCTCCAAAGGATAAGACAGGATTCTCCAATAACCAATTCTACTTGAGAGTCCTTGGTCACATTTGGCTTTGCTCAAGGCCCTCTCCCACAGCTTACTTCTCTCCACATCACTTTGAATGACCACTAGGTCAAATCTCGCCCCACGATTTGCCCGACCCTGAGTATGCCAACCAAATCTTTCAGTGGTCTTCCCACAATCATCATCGGTGAGTTCCCGAATCACACTGCAGCATAAATTATCGTTTCCGATATAGGGCCGCAGTTCGCTATGCAAAGAAACATCGGGGACTCCGCCTTCAGATAATCTTGCGTAAGTACGAATGACAAGATCATTTTCGGTCATAATCAGACATTTGTTATCACGATAAGACTGAATGATTTTCTTGAGAGCATGATGAATGATATTAGACAGGTTCATGATTATTAGTAGGTATATCATCACATTTACGTCTTTCAGATCTGAATTGAAACAGTAAGGAAGTAGATGCTAACCGGTTTGATATCTCACTCATTAAATTAATACAAAAGTGTTTAGAGCTCAACAAACATATGATAAGGTCTGAAATTAGCACAGAATTATCAATGTGGTGACAAAAATGGATTCAACTACGTTTGAACAGGTAGTTGCTCATCTTCTTAAAGCCCAACATAATGTATGGCTAAAATGTCCTTACAAGCGTAAGACCAACTCCCGTCAGTTTGATGGATACCGAGAAGTTTGGTATGGGATATCCTCACAGCACAAGATTGGAATTGAGTGTAAGAAGTTGAGCAGACGAGTTGGTGTTCAAACTATCGAAGCTTTCTCAAAGAAACTCGAACGCTGTAAACTCGATAAAGGGATTATGATTTCATTCAGTGGGTATACATCCATTGCTATTGATGAGGCTGAAATGTCTAATATTGACATCTACAGTTTCAGACCATTACAACTCGGAGATGTTGCCGCTAATATTCGACAAATCGATTTTCCTGAGATTATAATGCCGTTCCCTAAAGCAAGTTTCAAAATATCAGGTGATGATATAGGACTTGATGAAGTGAAAAGTTTGGAAACTAAGATGAAGGATTTTGATATTGAGGATTTTGATATCTTTGATGAGAAAGGAGTGAAGGTTGGAAATCTAGATCGAATTGCTGGTGCAATGGCTGAGTTTGAGGTCTTAACAGAGGGGAAAAGAGTGGGAAGAATAACTAAGGATTGGTCTTCACAAACACACTATTTACACACTGAATTGAATGGCCGAGTTTTAAAACTCAGGGTGACTGCTTTTGAGGTCAGGTATGAAACTGCAATTGTAGCAACACCAGGAGTCTTCCGCTATGAAGACCACTACATCATGAAGAACGAGATTTCAGGCGCTCGAGAATTAGTTCCTCTTAAGCAAGTTGAGAATATAGTCACCAAGTACAAGAAATAGCTCTTTTTGATCCCAATCTCAGAAGGACTTGGGGTATAGGCTGACGGAGTCAAGGTTACCAGGGGAACTTTCCCAGTACCTGATTTTTTGTTGGGCCACCCTTTTCTTTTTGCAATATCTTTCAGAATGAGTTGAGTGGGTTCTGCTATTTCAGAGGTGGTAGATACTCTGGAATTTCGCCACCCATTTTTGGTTTTGCCATTCTGATATGCTGTTCTGCCTCTGACGCCCTATTTGTTTTCAGGAGTATTAGCGCCAACCCATGGTGAGGGTGTTCATAAAACACGGTTATTTCAATCAAATCTCGATAGAGTTTTTCTGCTTCCTCCAATCTTCCTTGAAGAAATAAGGCATCCGCCAAGAAAAGAACGAATAAGAGATTCCCATCGTGATACTTGAACGCCATCTTGGTCAGATAACTTTCAGCAGTCGAATAATCGCCGCTCTTAATGAGATCACTGCCACTTCTTAGTGCACTTATGTATCCTTCCGGAAGATATCCTGAGTATAAGTTACCAGATGGTTTAGGCAGGTTTGTTTTTCGCCCCATTATCTCCAACCCTACTATCTGAATATGCATTTATTCATTAATAGGTTCTGATTTCAATGAAATTATAAGTAATTATCAACATTATAAGCCATGATAGATATGGGCGAAACTACTACAATCCCATTGTCGAAAAAAACTCGCGATCTCCTGAAGAAATATGGCCAAAAAGGAGAAACCTACGATGAACTGATCCGTCGGTTACTTGAGATGGCTGAACAGATGGAGTTTGCTAGAGTACAAAAACGAATTCTAGAAGAAGAGGAGTTCGTTCCATTTGACCAAGTTTAGGATCTTGCTCTCTCAAACAGCAGTTTCCCAGATGAGTCTGCTGAACTCGAAGCAGAAGAAGCGAGTTAAAGAAGCTCTATTGAATCTTGAAGAAAGTCCTTTCAGGAGAAGGTTAAGTGTGGACATAAAGAAACTTGTTACTTCAGGTGAACCCCCTCTCTTTCGACTAAGGATTGGCGATTATCGAGCTATCTTCTTTATAATCAAGGATGAAGTTAGAGTCACAGAAATAATCCATCGAAGTAAGGGATACAAGTGGTTGGAATAAGTCCCTCTCAGATGGACTTGGAGTATAGGCTGACAGGATTAGCGGATTTACCTATTTCTGAAACTGTTGAGATAATCAGTGTTAGGATCCTAGAACTTCGTTCATAGCACCTGTTCGGTATCCTAAAGCATCAATTGCGACGTACTTGAATCCGATAGTTTTTGCGATTTTATGCAAATCATCAAGTTTACTTTCGTCAAATAACTTAGCTCTCTCTTCTCTTCCGACTTCAATTCGTACTAAATCACCATGGAACCTTGCACGAACACACTGAATACCAAAGAGCTCTTTGACTTCTTTCTCCATCCTATCGATTTTCCGTATACGATCTTCCGTAATCTCTGTGCCGTATGGAAATCTACTGGATAGACATGCCATAGAGGGTCTGTCCGCTACTGAGAGTCCAACCTCTCTGGCATAAGTGCGAATCTCTTCCTTTGTAATCCCTGCGTCTCGCAAAGGTGATATAATTCCAGCTTCCTCTAGAGCCTTTGCTCCTGGTCGGTGTCCTTCCATTTCGCTGGCATTAGTACCGTCCACAACTAGATCCATACCATATTTCTTTGCAGTATTCAACCAAACAGAGGCTAGTTCCTTCTTACAATGATAGCAACGGTCTTCAGGGTTCTTAACCAAGTCTGCATTTGAGAGTTCATCAACTTGGATAATTTCTAGCTCAATACCTAGCTCCTTAGCTACATCTTCAGCAGCCTGTAGTTCTGTTCGAGGAAATGTGATACTATCAATAGTCAACAACTTAGATTTAGCAGCACTTTCCCTTGCAATGTGGGCAAGTACTGTACTATCTACTCCTCCACTAAATGCAACAAGAACCTGTTTTCCATTGAATAGGTTCCTGATTTTGTCAAATTTCGTGTTACTGGCGCTCATCTTTTTCGTCATACTCGAATCCTGTCGTGCAGTCTTAAGCATTGAGAATGCGTCAATAGATTACCAGTCTATTAGAATATCCCCTTGAGTACACACTTAAGCACAAAGTCTGCCCTTGAGCTCAAATTGTTGAAAGTAGTTCTCAGTTCCAAGTATGAATTGAAAGATTTCAAAAAAAGAATGCTGAGTCATTATTAGTGAAGGAATAGAAATGTCGGATGAATATAGTGGAGTGTTGCTCAGATGTGTTGAGCTACAGTATCATTCTCCACCAAGCAGAGAACAATTGACGGTCCAGTTGGTTAAGAATCTGAAAGCCGCATTGAGAGAACATACTGTGTCATTCAACGAGATTCAACCCATATGCCAGTTTATCTATATCAGCACTTCCAATATTTCAGAAGTTGCTAGAATTACCTCTAGGGTATTTGGTGTTTCCTCAGCATCTCCAGTTAGTGTTTCTTCTACGACTGACAATGAATCTCTTCCAGCAAATCACACATTCTACAAAGAGGTATGTGACAACAAGGTGTTTCTGTCGACAGAGAGGTTTGATGGTGTGGGTGGTTTACCAACCGGGTCTCAAGGGAAAGTAGTCTGCACAATATCTGGGGGCCTTGACTCTCCCATTGCTGCCTACAAGATGATGAAGAGGGGATGTATCCCAGTCTTTGTACATTTCGACAATGTGCCATATGGGGATGAGTCAACTCGAAACCTTGCTATTAGACAGGCAAAAAGACTTGCTGAATATATCCACGGTCATGAAATCAAGATGTATATCGTACCACATGGTGATGATCTTACCGAAGTGCTTAGACATGCACCGCGCAAGATGACGTGTGTCTTCTGTAGACGGAATATGTACAGATTAGCTCAGGAAGTAGCCCGATTAGAAGATGCTGATGCTATTGTAACTGGTGAAATCATCGGAGAACAGGCTTCTCAGACAACTCAGAATCTTCGTGCAGAGGAAACTGCGGTAAGTGATATCTCTATCATGCGACCCTGTATAGGGGATGACAAGGATGAGATTGTGAAGATGGCTATAAAAATTCGGACATACGAGTTTGCCCACGAGGCTGTTTCGTGTTGCTCCCTACCTCCAAAGTATCCCACTATCTATTCCAATCTTGAAATCATAGATCCCACAGAGAAGAAAATGGACATGGGTTTGATAGCTGCAGAAATATCTGAAGCTGAGGTTATTATACTGAAGGATAGTGATACTAATGACTGATGTTTTTGTCATTAACCTCTGTTCTGATGGCGTAGCCTTTGAGGTTAAATCCAAAAATAGAGTCAAGCTTGATTTGGTATCAGTTGCTGAGGAATTGGCTACCCTAATGAAAATGAAGATTCGAGTCAACATTCCAGCGATTCTAATTCTTGAAGGTGATGATGGTCGTTCTATCACTATATATCCATCAGGTCGACTGCTTCTTCGCAAATTCCCTAATGAAGAGAGTGTAAAACAGGCGGCTCTACTCCTCTCGCCAAACCTCTATTCATCTGTATAGCGTGGTTCATCAATATTACTTCCAAAATCTTAATCTGGACGTTGAACACTAGTAGAACCAACAAATGGATACGGTATTATGGTGTCTATCGTTATTGTCCTGCCTATTATTGCAACACTAATCAGCGTTCTCTTTGCTTATACGCTATTCAATCAATGGAAACGGAAAAGGAGAATCTATCAACTAACCTGGTTTGCGGCTGTTATAATGTTCATAATCACAGCGTCAATAGAGGTTATGTCTGAGCTTATAGGTTGGCAAGTTGAATTCTACAGGATATACTTGGTCCTAGCAGCCTTACAAGTTGCTCTTTTGGGTGGGGGAACTTTATATCTTATACTCCAAAAGAACGTCTTCAAAAATCGAGAACTTGTTATTCTCAATGTTCTATTACTGTCCGTTATAGTTTTCTTCTCTTTGATGATGACAATCAGTTCAATTACTGATTATTCTGCTCTTATCTTTGGCAAGTGGGATTATCCTATTGCAGGTATTGGAATATTCTCTCTACTAATCATTTGTTCTGCTCTTGTCGGAAGAAAATGGGATGACAGCCGAAAAGGGATTCTTTACGGTCATGCTTTTCTCATCTTCAGCATAGTTGTGACTCTCTGGATGGGTGCTTACGCAGCGGTTGCTGAGGTGGATATTGATCAACTTGTGGCAGGTACAGTTGTCGCAGGAGAAGCGATGGCACAACATGTCCGGAATTTCTCACCTCTTCTTTCGGTCACTGGAGGTTCTCTGCTAATTGGCGGAGCACTATTTTCATATTTCAAAACTCGACTCAGTTTTAACTTGTGGATTGCATTAGGTGGCTTAGTTATTTCCATCGCAGGAGCGATAGCAAGATCCAGTCCAGAGCTCGGTATTATTCTCTATTTAGGTGAAGTAATCGGAATACTTCTACTCTACAAGGGATTCATAGATTCAGACAAGATTGTTATCACTAGTGAAGAACGGATGTAGAGGATGGACACGTTATATGGTTGACCTAGTGGTGTTATAATGGGCAAAACACTCAATGATTTTGTAGATGAGTGCTCCAAGTTAGAAAAAGTTTTACAGTTTTCAAGAATTGTTAGTTTTCCTCTATCATAGTAGTGATATTTACTAACACGATATATTTGATTATGAAGAAAATAAACGGACTCTATGAATGTGAGGAATGTCATCTTTTCCATGAAGAAGAAGAATAGGCAAAGAAGTGTGAAGAGTGGTGTATAGAGCATAAAACATTCTTCTCAATGGGTTCTTGAAGTTCTTCTGACAAGATTAGTGACAGTCCTTGATAACACGGACCGTTGTTCTCTGACTAAAGTATCTTCAGTTTGAACCATGTATTTCTTAACAGATTATTTGATATCGAGCTTAGTTTGAACCGCGTCAAAGTCCACTTCCGTATTGACACACCCATCCTTACTGAGCAAGACCGCCTGTATTGGAATTCCATATTTGGAAATATTCTCAATAGCCATCATCGCCTCATCAAAACACGCAATTCCGAGTACTGCTTGGGGTTGGGCATTCTTGATAATCCGTATGGCATGTGAGCCGCCACCAACCATATACCATTTGAGTCCCTTTTCTTCAGCGCTTCGGGTGATACTGGCAATGACGCACGCACCGCACTTCTTGCAGTGATAACCCTCATCATCGATTGGTGCTTCGCATCTTATAGGATCTCGCAAGCAGTGTGGAATTAGGAGGACTCTCTTCTCGATAGGTACATGTGTATACTCACTCCGTTTCAGAACGTTCATGGCTTCGATGGATACAAGATTAACCAGGTCCTCTTTTTCAATCGCTAACTCAATTGTAACTTTCTTAGCAAGTTCAACCACAGAGATTTTGGATTCAGTTGCTGCGATGCTTTCTAAGAGTCCTATGATTCTACCACGGAAGTCGACTTCAAACAGGTCCACGAATGTATCGCTGGTTTTACTCTCTTCCAACAAACTAGTCATCTTTACAGAGTCAATGGCTTGTCTATTGGTTACTGCAAGATGTTTATCCCCTGTTGCACTCGCTTGTCTGAAGAAGACCGAAACTAATTTTGGATACATGAGAACGAACCTGATGAACTTGTGTCCAATTTTATATGCTATAGACTCATTCTTGGGAAGGAAGCGATCTACCATCTTACTTCTTTTAAAGAAGAAACGCTGTCCAGGAATCAATTTATTTTCTAGAATTGGAGATGCAAAAATATCAGTTAGGCGTATGAGGAGAGCACGAACAAGTGGGACACGTATGTGACGGGTCAGTCCTCTTGCCTTGAGCAAGACTGACATTATTTTTTTTGCCCTGAGTGTTTGGTAGCCTGACTCTATGACCTGCTGCAAGAAGCCCTTATCTTCAGGCTCAAGGTCGATGCCTAAGGATTCCATTTCCTCACGTGTGATGTTCACATAACCCCCCTCGTAGTCTGAAACCATATCGAGGATATCGTCTAGCATGCCTAAACCCATGCCTAACAAATAAGAGAAGTCGTCAATGTAGCCTCTGAGGTCAAAATCTCCCAAAATGAAGTACAGCTTGAAGAAGTTGTTGGTCTTTTTATATAGGTGTAAATCCATATCCTTCTGAGAGAGAATTTTGCCTTTCCTTGCCACGTTACTCCAAGCACACTCATTTAAATTTCTTAATACCTGTAGTGCTTCTCCTTCGTAGTACTTGCGCTCGTTATCAAAGAACTGAGCAAGCCAGAGGTGGCGAATAGGCGCAGTATGTGGTACATTGAGATTTCCCTCGAAGCCCAGCTCCATAATCTCTTGTTCCTGTTCGAAGATGGTGAGAGCATCATCCTTGGTTAGTGTGGGGGATCTAATAATATCATCAAATTGTCGTATATACCCCCAAGCGAGTGACCAAGTTTCTGAACCAACTGGCTCCGGAATCAACTGAAAGGCATAGTCCAAGAAATCCCGTTTTCTTAAATAGTGACGTACAGAATTGACTGTTGAAGCGTATATCGATGTTCCATATGTAAACGGGCTTGATTTGCTTCTGACCATAGTGATTATCCCTTGGGGATTGTACAGTTTTGTTGTTATTTGCTTTGCCAAACTAAATTGAGTGTTCAAAGGAATTCCGGTATATAAGGAGCTGGAGGAAGTAGAGGTTGACGGGATCGGATGAATGTGAAGATGACTGTTGGAGAGGCCGGGCAACGGATACAAGTGGTTGGAATAGATTCCTCTTAGAGAAGTTTCACTCACTTATACCGACCGGGAATCAAGGAGGTTTGATCAAAGATTCTTAGCAAATTCCTTACCAAAATCTATGCATCTTTCAAAGGCTTCTTTATCAGGATTCCAAAGTTCGCGGATTCCTTCACCAATGATTTTGAAACCTCCTTCCTCTAGCAGTCCATTGATCATTTTCACACTCTCTCCAGACCAGCCATAGGAACCAAAGGCTGAGGCAGCTTTTCCTTTGAAATTAAGACCTCGAATCTCCTCCAGAATTCCCGCTACTGAAGAAAGTATTCCTTTACCGATAGTAGAGGAGCCAACAAGAATCGCTTTAGACTTGAATACCTCCTTGATGATATCGTTCTTGTCAACTCTAGCTGAATTGAATAGCTTAACAACTATCTTCTCATCCGCAGACCTAATCCCTTCAGCTATTCCTTCTGCCATTCTCCTAGTACTATTCCACATAGTGTCATAGATGATTGTAATCTGATTTTCCTGATAATCGCCAGCCCACTCGGCGTATTTGTTAACAATTTGCAGTGGATTATCGCGCCATATTACACCATGACTAGTGCAGATGTAGTCTACAGGAAGTTTGAGTCCAACAACCTCTTCGATCTTCTTAGTCACTAGTTTACTAAATGGGGTGAGAATGTTAGCATAGTATTTGATACATTCCTCGTAAAGCTCGCATTGGTCAACCAAGTCATTGTACATGGTTTCTGAAGCGTAGTGTTGGCCAAAAGCATCGTTAGAGAAGAGGATGTTTTCTCCAGTCAGATAGCAAAACATGCTGTCAGGCCAATGAAGCATCGGAGCACTTACAAAAACAAGATCTCGTGAACCTAGACTTAGCTTGTCACCAGTCTTGACCAAGTGGAAGTTCCAATCCTTGTGATAATATCCCTTGAGAATCTTCTTTGCTTGAGCTGTACAATATATGGGGGTATCCGGAATAGCCTCCATTAGCAATGGTAATGCTCCACTATGGTCTGGTTCTGAATGATTGACAATTATGTAATCTATTTCGTTCAACGGAATAACCTCAGAGAGTCCGTCAACAAACTCCTTGGCAAAAGGTGTCCAGACTGTATCTATCAAAGCTGTCTTCTTATCCTTAACCAAATAGGAATTATAGGTTGAGCCTTTATGGGTTGAATATTCCTCGCCATGGAACTTTCGTAGTTCCCAGTCAATCTTACCAACCCAAAATACGTTATTTCTGATTTCAAAACTCATTTCTCTTCTCTCCGTTCCTAATCCCTAGCTGTATTTGCTTATTAGTGCCTTAGGTGAAACTTCTTTGAGAGAATTGTTCTAATCAGAATGAAAACCTCAGATGGACTTGGTATAGGCTGGCGGGGTCAGGTTACCAGGGAACTTTCCCAGTACCTGTATTATGTTGAGCCACCCTTTCATTTTCCAACTTCGATATTCTTTTTCTGGATTAGATCACTTACAATCATCCAGAAATAAGATGGGTTCTCTGTATGAAGTCCATGTCCCGCATTGGGTATGAAGAGAAGTGGGAGCTGCGCATCTTTCACAAGCTTCTCAGATGATAAGATTCCTTTATTCTTCTCTCCATAGATGAAATAACAATCAAAACCTTGATGTACTAACATTCTATTCAGTAAGTTTCCCTTTACAGAAACTGGTGCCAAGTCTTTGCTGGATGCCCATATCGTATACGATCCTGCTTTTCGAAACGCTGAAATATAATCAATCATATGTTCCTCTTCAGAATCACCTTGTATTTTGCTACAAATCGAATCAAATTCCTGTCTGAATTCTGCGAATTTCATCTTAGCAAACTGAGATGAAAAGAAAGCATCACCTGCATCAAGGTTCCCCTCTAGATACAATGCTAGTCTAGGTTTAGCGATAGTTTTACTCTGATGATGTAATAGTTCAATCAACGAAACTGCGATTGCTCCGCCCATTGAGTGAGCTAGTAGTGAGAGTTGCTTGACGTTTTCTCGCTCAAGTATGGCAACTAAATACTTCGCTTGTTGTTCCATTGTATACGCTTCAGCTTTACTACTCTTGGATGATTCTCCGTGACCTAATAGGTCTGGGATAATCCATGAGAACTTGTCCAATGAATAGGTGTTAAAGTGTTTGAGAAACCACTTGCGATTGTCTCCTAGTCCATGAATATAGAGATTCACCATTGGCTGGTTTGGATTAATGTGAGAGTAATATACGATAGTCCCGAACTCAGTTTCAAGACTTTTTGTAACCAGTCGCGTCATAGTGTAATAATATTGTTCTACAGTTCAATTGACTGTTCCTATTTAAGAGGTAAAGCTGACGGGACTGGATTGTCAGGAAATTGCCCTGAATCTGAACGTTGTTGAGTCACCCTTTCATTTTTCATTCAATTATTTTTGTGAGTGGAGTTTCTATTCATCATCTGATGCACTCATTTTTGCAATCAGCCAATCAATTGCGTCTTTGGGAATTCCAAGTCTGGAAAACCAACGCATCGCTTCTCTCTTTGCTGGTTCAAGGTTCAGTTCCAATCCGAATACGATTGAGTTGATTGCTTCAGTGGGTAATTTAGCTTTCTTCAACATTCCTGCTAACCATAGTAGCCATTCCCTTCTATCCATTTTAAGACTCCATGGCCAAGATTCTAAATCTTCTGGGGAGTCCATGGCTGTTAAAATAATTTCCATCCGATTTTCCTCAGATTCATCTTGGAGTCCAGCTATAATGGCATCTACTGTATCTTCTGAAACTCCTCTTTTTCTGAGGAACCATGATAGAGGTGTATTTGATACAGGGATATACCCATTATCCTTGGAAGATTCAAGACCAATCATACGCATCTTTGCTTCAAACATCTCTGTGATAATTTCATGCCTGGTTTTAATAGGGAGTTTGACCAATTCCTTCTCCATTTCTTTTATTTTTTCAATAAGAGAATCTCGATCCTCCAAAGTTCACCCATCCAGCTAAGTACACAAACCCAGTATTTGCTTTCAGTACAACATTAACTTAAACTCTACTCTAGCTAAATCCCTTCTATCATTCATCATTTCTTCTTCAGAAATGTTATCCTTTTTCACCGTTCTAGTACTTAATTGAAATGTCTAAAGATACTTGCTTGATTTGTGTCCAACAGGAAACTATCAAACTAATTTCAATGTCCATAGATCTTGGTCTAGAATTGAATACAAGAGAAGATGTCAGGAACTTCATTCTCGTTAGTTGTTATACTCGCGATTACAAAAAACAGACATTTGTTGAGGAGGTCATTGATGCATTTCTGAACTTGATATAACACATCTAAGCAAAGTAGTGTAAGTAACTATCCGAGCTAATTCATGTAGGAGAGAACACCTCGATCAAGTAATTTACCAGCTAGAAATAAAACCACATGAGGATCTAGTCTGTGTTTATCTGCTACTTCTTTGCTTGTTGCTAATATTGTGAATTCATGAACTAACTTCCAAAGCAGTTCTTTCGGACCAAGATTGCCAAATTCTAACATTGTAGGATTTTGAACAAGTTTCAGCTTATCATCCATATCGACAATCCGAACCAACTCTATCCAGTCAAAGTGGGATAGTACTGAAAGTAAACCTAGGACCATCTTTCTATCGATACATGAATCATCAATTATCTGGTAGATTGTTCTCTTTCCATCTATGAAGCCTATCAATAGTTCAAGGATTTCATCGAATTCTCTGACTGCAAATGGGATGGTTTCATGACTCTCTCGTAATCTAGGAGTCAAGTCTAAATCAAGGTCGCTCAAATGAAATGATTGGATGACGTCTAGAGCACACTCTCTTATACTTCGTAGTTGACCAGCCTCTATGCACCTCGACCATTCAGGTCGCTCCCGAAATCTCTTTCTAACATTATCTCTGACATTAACCAATCTGTTTCTATAGATTATCTCATTTGAAATTGAATTCATGATGAACACATAGAGTAAATCATCAGCAAACTCGAACAGTATCGTTTGGTGTTTCCAAGTTATTCTCTTGATGCCATCATTCATGACCTGTTGAATGGCACGAAGCAGTCCTGCTAGCATATCTGGGTCCAGATGTATTGGATTGGTATATGTAATATTTAGAAGACAAAATCCTGCATCACGCCAAATTAGTAGGAAATTTTTGATTTCCAATGCATCGATACGATCATTCACTATCCACATAATTCTGGAGAAAAGGATAACCGCTTTGAATCGCTCATTCATCTGAGCCTTCAATAAACAAGCGTAGTGCTTCTATCAATGTAGGGGCTTTGGGAAGAAAATCCAGATTAAGTCGGTAGTGAAAATCCTGATTTCCCCAAGTTGATGTTGCTTTCCGCTTTTCGATGAAGTCACTCTTGACAAGCAAATCTATGACTCCCCACTCTTTGTAAACTGTTCTTTGGGAGAGTTTCTCATCACTTAGAAGATGAATTTTATGCTTGTTTCTCCAACCTAAATTATCAAAACTTACTGATCTCTTATTTTTGAAATTTATTTGAGAAAACTTACACTCGCATAGAAGATGTATTCTATACTTATTTTTCCACCAGCGATTTTCAAGACCTACAGTTTGCGAATTTTTGTAACGATAGAAATCTTGTATCAATGCACGAATTAACGCCGCAGTTACAAGTTGAGATTGTTTCCAGATCTTTTCGTTTACAGTAGCGATTTTATCGACTACATCCTCGGGAAATGTGAAACCATGTTTTTGAATCAAATCCAGAATATCTGCTTGGATCATGGCTCATATCACCCGGGGTTGAAGCTTGACAAAACTACATTGAGTGTTGCTGCTTAATTGTAATAAGTTCCTCTATCAGAGGTCTAACACAGCAATAGCGGAGAAAAGGATAAAGCTCTTTGTTATTCACAAGAGATATCTCATGGTTAGTTTCTAAGATTAATGAGGGAAACAGTCATTGCTTGCTCAAATACTGGATATATTTTTGGAGTTAATGCTATTCATAATCATTGCAATCGTGGCTGGTGCCCTATCCAGTTATTTCTTCATTACACATTACGATAATGACTTTGAAGATGCTACAAAAGAACGAGTCCCAGATGAATATTTTATCCGTCTGGATGAGCTCCAAGAAACTCTTGCCAGTGAAGGCATAGAATCAGTCAAAGTTCAACGAGTAATTGAGCGATCAGAGAAACGACTTGAGGTCTATAATTACCATGAATTCCTTCGAAATTTCTTCATCCCAACAGAACTCAAAGTTTTCCAAGTAATGGCTGAGCACTTGCTTGAGGATGGACCAGTTCCATATGGGGACTATCTCTTGTATCCTGGTGGTTGGAGAAACAAGAACAGGATTTGGGAAGCAAGTGGAGTTCCGAAGAAGACAATCTATGGAAGGAACAATGTCCTTGTCAGATTTACAGTTCTTGGTCTGGCTAAGCAGAGACCGTCAATAAGTGTGTGGGGACGTCAAAAATTCCAATACAAACTCAATGCAGAAAATCAATATGTAAAAGAATACGTAGGAGTTCTTCGAGACTCTAAGATTGAGTAGCTCCAATAGTGCATCAAGCACGATTCACCATCAAATCTATCCTTTTTCACCATTACGTACGTCCTAAAGGATTTCGAGCTGATTTGATGATTCAAGCACTATACCTCTTTGATAATGATGGAAACCCCCTTGCTCACGAACGATTTGGGTCAAGGTCTTTTCCCTCCAAGATTAACCACTTCATGACCTCTTTTGCAGAACTTGTCACCAATGGGTCTGAAAAAGATGAGTTAGGTTTTGCTGAATTTAACCATCTTCAAGTGTTGTACAAGACCAATGGTACTAATTCACTTTTCATGGTTGCAGATAGTATTGATACCCGGGAAAATCTTCTCAAAATGCTTGAGAACGTATGGAATGAATCTGGCACACTTGCGAATCAGCATCAAAGTGAAGAATGGAAAGCAAGGATTTTCGATATTGTATTTGGTCACGCAATTAAGGTCTCAATTTTTGGACGACCCGAGGTTGGTAAGACTACATTGACAAGCTATCTCCTCAAAGACACTATCCCCCTAATATATCGTCCAACAATAGGAGTTGAGATCAGACATGTACCAACTGGCTTTTTCGGGGATCATTCAGGTGTTGTTATCTGGGATGTAGCTGGTCAAGATAGGTTTTCTACCCTCTGGCCTATTTATTTGAAGAATTCGCATTTAATTCTAATAACAACAGATAGTGGTCTTGAAAGTGTTCTATGGTCCAGACGAACACTGAAGTCTGTAGCAAGTTGGGCCCCTAATGCTGCTTTGTTGGGCATAGCAAACAAGCAGGACTATAGTATCGCATTGACGGCAGAGAGAGTAGAATCAATACTTGGAATTCCAACAGAGGGAATTGTGTCTTTAGAACCTCTGGATAAAACTCAGCGATCCCGTTTGATGAATCAAATTGCATACCAGTTAGGAATTGACTTGGGACTGCAATTATAATCAATAGGAGTGTTTTTGATGATAACGAATGAAATAATCGAGAAATATACAATATGTGAACCAGTTTCCTCCAATGATTTTGAGGTCTATCCAATAGTAAGCTCACTCTCAGTTTCTTTGACAAGTTTGAAAGAAGCCGAAACTCTTGGTAAAGCATGGATACAAGAAAGAGAGGTTGAAACCGTTTCCACACTTGATGCCATAAACAATGATCAGGTAGGTGTTTTGATTCCCTTTCTAACACAGATTCAAGGCGGAAAACAAGACCGAACAGTATTCGAACCAATAATTGTCCCTGTAGGTTCTGACCAACAGAATCCGCTCCCAATACCAGCTCGTTGTTTGGAACAGGGTCGTTGGGGATACCGTGGATCTGTAGGTAGACAAACACGTAGAAGGTTTGAATCTTCTCCAACAAGAGTTTCTGGTCAAATGGCACATGCCTTCATGGAAAGAAAAGATCAAGGAAATGTATGGGACCAAGTACGTACAGCTTATTCCGTACCAGAAACTATGATGTACCACAGCCGATCGGTAAGTTTAGTGTCTATGAGTAGGCGAATGCACGAAAGTAGTAAAATGATGATTGACGTCGAGGAGCGTCTCTCTGATTCTCTTGATATTGAAGGTCAAGTTGGTATTCTCGTTGCATATAGAGGACAGATGCTAGGGGTTGAATTCTATGGTGCATCCAATCTCTGGAAATCATACGCAAGGGAATCATTGAGAGGATTCCTCTTTGATAGATTTATGCTTCGTTCTGATACTGACAATGAACCGGTTGACATTCGTATGAAATTCATTGATGATTTCTATAATTTCGAACTAAAAGAGCAAGATGCCACTGGAAATGGAAGTCTATATCATATATCCAGTGACGGTTGGCAAGGAATGTGTCTAGTAGAGAATGATATTCCAGCCCATCTGTATGCGGTTAAGAAACAACAATGATTTATTTGGGAAGTGCATTATTTGGACCATTGTGCTTCCCATTAGCAGTAGTAATCTAATCTTGAGGTGGCTATGATACCGAAATCAATCCGTTATTTCGAAGATATTTACGGAAAGGCGACTATATCAGCTATCATGACGTCTTGTGATGGAAGTAAAACGATGGAAACAATCGCAGAAGAAACAGAGATACCTCTTGAAACTCTTGTATATGTTGCAGAAAAACTGGTTCTAGAAGGATTACTTGAAGTTCAACATTGATTGCTGGATATTGAGCCACCCTTTTTCTTTTTCACAGATTATCCAATGACCACAAGTCCGGACTCCAAATTTCACTTCAACCGATAATAATGATTACAACAGTCATCCTTCATGAGTGTCTTCGTGATCTTGAACTCCATCTCTGGATTGAATCCTGCTACAATATGTGGGTCGGTACTACAATGAAAGATCAACCCATACTCGGGTTTTCCAATCTTAGTGTATGTGTCAGCCATCGGACATCTTGTGCAGTGAATCTGTGCTGAATTCTCAGTTCGCTCTACTGTGAACTCTCCACCAACACTCACAAAGGACTTCCACAGAGTGTCAAGAATACCTTCGATGTCGTTGTTTCCCCTCTCCTCAGCAATCTCTTTCCACGCTGCTCTGGTGTTTTCAGCGATGATATCCAAGACCCGCTGCTCAGCTTCTGATCCGAACTCATTCTCATACTTCTCTAGTAGATCTTTAAGCTTCTTTGGTTTTGAACGAGCTGTTCTAATTTCTGTGACTAGTTCTCTGAGTTCCTCGTCACGTGCCTCCAAATCTTTCATATCAATTTCAACCGATGGTTCTCATAAAAGAGATTAGTTCTAAGTAGAATGACAGTTGGACAAGAAATATGAATATCCCAAGAATCAGTTCAATCATTGCTCCAATCAGATACTGTGCAAGTGGCATTTGGGGTTTAGGCCAATCAGATCAGACTAACCAGGGAACTTTCCCAGTAACTGTATTATGTTGAGCCACCCTTTTCTTATTGCTCTGATTTATTTGGATGTGTACTCTCTGTTTCAGAGGGTATCCCTGTAATGAACTCTCTTTCCTCTTTAATCAAAGATTGCGCAGAATTAATATCTGATAGGATGGAAATTGATGGTCTTCTCCTCTTTGGTTCTTATGCCCGTGGAGATTTTACAAGTGAGAGTGATATGGACTTCCTCACACTTGGTGATGAGTTTCAAAGGAAGATATTCAAAGACACAAATCCCGAAATAGAGGTCTGGACACATCCTGTTCAGCATTATTCGAAAATAATTGATGGAATCATCTCCGATCCTTTCAATGACTCACTTTTCTTGGGAATCCTACAGGAATCGATTATAATCTATGAAGATAGTAAATCTATCTTTGTTGAGGGGAAAAAATCAGCTAATACTTGGTCTTGGTCTGATGAAGTTATTGAGGACTTATCAAAAAAACAAGAAAGAGCACTCACTCTGATTTCAGAATCAGGAACCTATGAACCTGTTTTGAAACATATCAAGCAGAGAGCTGGACTGTTCAATTGGAATAATCAAAGAGCATCGAGCGGACTTCCATTACTAAGACGATTGAAGGATATTCATAGAAAAGATACCGAAGCAAAGATAGGGTCAATAGTAAATCAATCCACCATTGAAGAAAAAAGTCGGTTACACGAATTATTCACCACATTAGCAAACGGAGTCCTTGCTGAATCTAAACGCGAACAATTTACAGAAATCAAGGACACTATCAAATCATTCAATGCATCGAGATTCAATGAATGGATTCTGAGTATGGCTGACAGTCTGGTCTTCTTAGCTGCAATGGGAATGAGTAATAGAGGTCTCTCCATAGAGTGGAAATTATTAGATGTAGATTCAGAAGTTCATTTACTTGAAGAATCGATAGAAAAGTGGGAAGATTATGAACTACTATACAATGAATTCTCAAGATTCATTGCAATATGAAAAATAATCTTTTCAAGAACTACCAGTTTTTCCTCTATCCTAGTAATGATATTCAATGAGGTCAAAGATTAGATTATGAGGAAGATTAATGGTTTCTTTGAATGCGAGGAATGTCATCTTTTCTTTGAAGATGAACAATGGGCAAAGAAATGTGAAGAGTGGTGCAAAGAGCATAAGACATGCAATATTGAAATCACGCAACATGCAACTAAAGATTCAAAATTAACACTTTCATAAATGAAGAGTAATCATAGGCGGAGGTTAATACATGACATCAACTCGTGAAATCTTGGAAGCACTAGCATCTGGAAATATATCCGTTGAAGACGCTGAAATGAAACTTCGACTTCATGCTCTGGCAGAGGTCGGAGAGATTGGTATGCTAGATCTCAATAGACAGGAGAGAAGTGGTGTTCCAGAAGTCGTATTTGCAGAAAGTAAGAGTATTGAAACACTTACGAAGATTGTTGAAGTTATGGTTAGTAAGAATAATGCTGCTCTACTGACGCGAGTTGATCGGGAAAAATTGTCTGCGCTCAAGAGTCATAATTCAACGCTAAACTATGATGTCACTGGTTTCGATGACCATCTTACCGTACTGATATACAATCAGGAATGGAAGGAACCATCCAAAGCTGGAAAAATTGCCATTTTGACTGCTGGTACTTCAGATATTCCATTTGCCAGTGAAGCAGAAGCCATCGCACGCATTATGGGAGTTGAAACATTGGTATTCCATGATGTAGGTGTAGCAGGAATTCATAGATTGATTGGTCCCGTAAGAAAAGTGATAGAAGAGGGAGCAGAAGCTATTGTGGTTTTTGCAGGGATGGAAGGAGCATTACCAACTGTCCTTGCATCTCTAGTGGATATTCCTGTGATTGGAGTTCCTGTTCCTACAGGCTATGGACATGGAGGCGCGGGAGAAACAGCTCTTGCATCTATGCTTCAATCATGTGCTCCAGGACTTGCAGTGGTCAATATTGGAAATGGATTAGGAGCCGGGGCATTTGCATGCCTGATTGCTAAGAGATGTGCTCAAAGAGTAAGCGAGTAAACTACTGATTTCTCTGTTTCTAAGTCGACATGTAGAATCTCCCATGTAACCCTATGCCTCGATGATTTTGATGCGCTTCAAATTTAGCCCTCTGCGATACAAACTAGCAGCACGTTGAATTTCTTCAAGTATCTCTGATTCGTCCATGATTAGGCGGTCTATTTCAAAATTATGTCAGTTCCTTTTCTTCGAGAAGGGTCATCAGCTTTCAGAAGTACAATGAATGCTATTACGAGTACCAACGAAGCTGCAACAAAAGGAATAGGACCAATTAGACCAGAATGTGATGCGCCCTCTATAGGAGTTGCTGTTAGATCAGCTAAAAACCCAAGCAGAAGAGGTCCCAATACATATCCAATATCGTTAATCATCCGATATAGTCCCATGGATACTTCCAATTTATCTTCAGGGGATACATCTGCCACATACGCAATAGTTGGTCCTGAGAGTCCTGTGGTAATTCCATATATTGCCAAAGCTGCTGTTAGAGTAAATAGATCTGTAGAAAATGGAATAAATAGAGTAATTCCTGCAGTAAACAATATGCATAGAGCAAGTGGTATCTTTCTTCCTATTCGGTCTGAGATACTCCCTATGGGTACAATTGTCAGTCCCATAGACATACTAGCTATTGATAGAACAATGCCTACATCACTTGAATCCAGTCCTAGATTATTGGTAGCAAAAAGAGGTACTAGTGTACTCCGTACTCCCGTTCGTAAAAAGAATAGGGTGAAAATTGCAAAGGAAACAAGAACGAATGAGGAATCTGAAAGAACTTGGCGAATGTCCCGAACGATATTCCTGAAGCTTTGAGGAGCAGAATCCTTTCCTGAATTAGCTAGAGTTGGCAGTGTTAATGTTGGAATTACACCTACTCCAGCTATTAGAGCATATGAGAAAAATGGGGCTCGTATATCGAATGTATCAGCAAGAATTCCTCCTAGGGTGGGTCCAAGGACAGCGCCAAGAAGAAGCACTCCCCAGTACAGGCTCATCCATTGTCCTCTTTTCTCCTTTCCAGATATCTGAGCTAGAAACACATTGGCTGTAGTAACATACAATGCTGAACCAGCTCCCTCGATCATTCGAGCAACTACCAATGTGATGTAGTTAGGAGCTAATCCTGCAAGTATTGATGATATTGCAATGAGAACTAACCCACTTATCATGATCGTCTTCTTGTTGTATTTCCTTGATAGAAGTCCCGCAGGCATATCGAGAATCATTCGTGTTATTGCGAAGGAGGATATGACTAACCCAACCAGAGTATATGAAACCTGAAAACTCTCTGCATAATTCGGTAGGATTGGTGCAGTAATGCTTAGACCGAGAACAACCAAGAAGCTACCTATTGAAAGGTTCAGTACCGTAAGTCCATTTCCTTTAGGTTCTGATTCTCCTGCTATGACCTGTTCTGGTTCCTGATTGTCAAAAGACAGCTGTTTTCACCTTTCTATTATTATCGTCTTTTATTCCTTGCAGGGTCATCAGCTTTCAAAAGAACAAAGAAAGCCATAACGAGGATAATTGAAGCAACCACAAAAGGAACCACCCCAATCAAACCAGAGTGAGTTGCTCCTTCTACAGGAGTAGCTGTTACATCCGCTAGGAACCCAAGTAAAAGAGGTCCCACCACGAATCCAAAGTCGCTAATCATACGATAGAGTCCCATGGATATCTCCAGTTTATCTTGGGGAGATACATCTGTGACATAGGCTGCACCTGGTCCTGACAGACCGATTACTGCTCCATATACTGCTAATGCTATAATCAATGTCTGTAAGTCGGTAGATAAAGGAATTAACAGAGTGGCACCCGCGGAAAAAATTAGACATATTGCCAGGGGTATTTTTCTTCCGATTCTATCTGATATCTTTCCCATGGGCACAATTGTAATTGCGGTTGTTATTGCTCCAACTGTTAGAATCAAACCAATTGAGAATTCATCCATCCCCAGATTGTTGGCAGCAAAAAGAGGCACTAATGTAGTTCTTACCCCAGTTCTTAGCAAAAACATTGTGAAGACTGCAAATGTTACCAGAAGAAAAGAGGGGTTGGACAGAACTTGTCGCATATCACGACCAATCTCTCGAAGATTAAGAGAAGAAGACACGTTTCCGGAATTGGCCAGCTTGGGCAGAACCAATGTTGGAAGCACGCCTAGACCTGTGACTATTGCATATGCGAAAAAGGGTGCACGAATGTCATAGATAGCTGCTATGATACCTCCAAATGTAGGTCCAAAAATTGCCCCAAGCAGTAACAACCCCATGTACAAACTCATCCACTGTCCTCTTTTCTCCTCTCCAGATATTTGAGCAAGGAATACTGTGGCAGTGGTTACATACAAGGCTGAACCTGCACCTTCGATCATTCGAGCAATTACTAGAGTAATATAGTCTTGAGCAAAACCCGCCAGCACGGATGAAACCGAAATGAGGAGTAATCCTGCAATCATGATCTTCTTTTTGTCGTATCTTCTAGAGAGAAGACCTGCAGGCATATCGAGCAACATTCGAGTTATCGCAAAAGCTGAAACCACGAAACCGACTAGAGTATACGAAACTTGGAAATTTTCTGCGTAGGTGGGTAGAATCGGTGAAACCATACTCAAACCAAGAAGAACAAGGAATGTCACCAGTGAGAGATTAAGCACAGTGAGTAGATTACCTTCAGTAGCTGGGGTTTGTATAATGATGGCGTTTGGATCTTGGTGGTCTTCTGTCAAAAGTAGTCTTCACCTATTGATAACCCGGGCTATTATTCCATGATTAAAGTGCTTTGAAATAGGGCCAGTTTCCGAATAATTGATTCAAATTTCGTGAAAGCTGAGATGGATGATGACATGCAAAGTATTTTCTGTGAGTTCGGGATAGTGATTTGAAGGTATTAGGATGAATAATGAATCCAATCGAAATTCTCGGTCTGACATATCAGAAGAAGAATTCGAGAAGATTCGCCGTCAATATAGTGGGTTATTCAATGAAACAAGTGATTCAATCTTTCTTCTAGACATGGATGGGAATCACTTTGAAGTAAACGAAAACGCTGCAAAAATGCTAGGTTATAGTGTTGAAGAGCTCCAGAATAGCTCCTTCCGGGATATTGTCATTGAAACAGAGTTAGAGAATGCTGAGGGTAGGTTAGAAGCACTGCACAGTGGAGAAAAGATCCCGCTCTATATTCGTACATTCAAGAAAAAAGATGGAACACTCTTTCCTGCAGAATTGAATGTAGCCTTGATTCGTGATGATGATGGAAAACCTATCTACATTCAAAGTATAGTGAGAGATATCACAGAACGTCAAGCACTTGAAAAAAGTTTGAGAGATAGTGAAAAACGGTACCGCTTGCTCGCAGACTACGCCAAAGATGCTATTGCTACACTCGATATGAATTTAGATTTCACCTTCATTAGTCCAGCAGCAACTGAAGTGTTTGGCTATGAACTTGATGAGTTGCTGACTAAGAATATCACAGACTTTCTAACTCCTGCTTCAATCAAATTGGTAGTTGAATCAATGGAAGACGCGCTTAGATTAGAAGAAGAAGTTGGCAAAGATGGCTATGATGCCCCTCCACTTGAATTTGAAACCTTTCACAAGAAGGGACATCAAATTTGGATTGAAGTATCAAGGGTCTTTCTGAGGGATGAGTTAGACAGACCTAGTGGCTTGTTGATTATTATCAGGGATATCACAAAGAGAAAACTTGTCGAAGAAGCGCTTCAAAGAAGTGAGAAACGTCATAGAGAACTGATCGAGTTCAATCCTGAAGGTATCAGTATCGTTGATTTTAATGAGGTGATACTCTTCGCAAATTCAGCTTTTGCAAATATCTTGGGATATGAAATACAAGAGCTTGAAGGAAAGAGCCTCGTTGACCTGATGGAGTCAAATGAACTGGAAAAGGTAGCATATCAGACTGCCCAAAGGACAGATGGAATAGCATCAACATATCGAACTGAAATGATGCGAAAAGATGGCACATTGAGAAAAGTTAGAGTTTCAGCAGTTCCTTGGAGAAATGATGAAGGAGAAATAGCTGGAGCAATCGCTGTTGTAACCGATATCACAGAATCTATTCTTGCTGAAAGAAAGCTCGCATCAACAAACAGAGATCTTGAACTCTATGCAACTCTCCTGAAACATGATTTGAAAAATGATCTTCAGGTGATATTAACACAAGCTGAATCTGCAAGCTTGCTTCTACCTCCTGATGAAAAAACAGTGAGCTACTGTGAAACAACAAAGAATGTAGCTGAACGAATGAACTGTCTACTAGAGATATTCAGCACCCCAAGTTCAGAAATCCCTAGAAATTTGCTTGATTTACTTACACCCAGAATTCCTGATTATGAGCAAATCTACCCAGGTATGAAAATCAAAATCGATGTGAATAATGATAAGAAGGATATGAAAATCACTCAAGGTAGATTGATTCCAGTACTTTTTGACAATCTATTTCGAAATAGCTACCAGCACGGCGGAAACAAAGTTCACGTTGATATCAAGCTCCAAAGAAAGGATGACTTGATTCAAATAGATTTCTCTAATAATGGACCTGGCATTGACAAATCCATTCGTCAGCAACTCTTCCAGAGAGGGGTTTCTACTACTGGAGGTGGTCAGGGTCTCTATCTATGCAAAAGGATTGCAGAAGCATATGGCGGCGAAATTAGTCTTCTGCCAACTAAGAAAGGTGTCACATTCAGGTTATTGTTTCCAGCCACCTAGAACTCCAAAGCATTATCCTCTTTAGTACTTGATTTGATTACACAATTGGAGAACATTTCAGTATGACCTCTGATATTTCTGTACCAATTGAAACTACTCGACTGATTATTCGACCCTATCGTACAGATGATGCCATATGGTATCATAAGATGAGCTTAGGGAACAAGGAACATTTGGAAAGGTATGAATCTGAAAATCCCATTGTTTCAATTAGAACAGAATCAGATGCTGAAAATACGATTAAGGACTTCATCTCCCTCTGGGATGAACAAAAATATCGTTTCTTGGGCGTCTTTCTGAAAGACACTGATGACTTCGTGGCTCAGATATATCTTGGAAAATTAGATGATCGACTTCCTGAATTTGGAATCGGATACATTGCCGAAGTAGAACACGAAGGAAATGGGTATGTTACTGAAGCTGTCCGTGCAGTTGTCAAGGAACTTTTTGAGAATGCTAAGGCTCACAGAATTCAGATTGAAACTGATGATACTAATGCTAGAAGTATCGGCGTTGCAGAGAGATGCGGGTTCGTAAAGGAAGGTCATCTTCGACAGAATAAGAAACATCCTGATGGAACCTATTCTGGTACATTGTTCTATGGACTATTGAAAAGTGAGTTTCAGATCGAGTGAACCTCACTTTCGTAGAATGGTGATGAATAATACAATAATGCCACTCAATAATCCAATTCCATAGGAAACATCGAAGAATGCACTGTATGCAATCAGTTCTGCTTGGAAGAATGCAATAGTAGTAAGCAATGCGACCGATAAGGTGACCAAGATTAGTAGTCCTCTTTCCAGACCAGAGAAATGCTTGTGATTCAATGAGAGCATTCGTATCCACAAGACAATACCAAGGAGTGCTAGTGGTGTTATACTGACAAGGATGAGTGATATCGGTAACAGAACAATACCGCTTAGTATTGCACGTATCATGAACAGTCTTGAGCCATATCTTTCAAACTCTTTCTCATATACAGTTCCATAATCCTTTCTGACTCGGGATTTGTAACCTCTCCAGACTGAGAATTTCAAATCACCCATCTTCTGTGTTGCTTTCGACACTCCAGCTTTCTCTATTTCTGGGGTGTACTCGCCCTTGATTATAGGTAGGACATAGACCATGGTCATCAATGACCAGACACCGAATATCATAGATAGAAATTCTAAATCTGTCAGAGACCTTGCTAGATATAATGCTCCCCAGATTGTGTATAGCGAATAGAAGATTATACCTAAAGCTGGTATCAGGATGAAGAAAACAACAACCTTTGCTTTTGTTTTACTGCCTTTCATCAAAGAAGCAAGATATCTGAACATCAAAGAACAGAACGTTGCATAGGTCAGGGAGAGACCAATCCCGCTGAGGAATCGCATAATAACTCCAGATACTACTGAAAGTTCAAGGGAAAATACACCAGTAACCAAAGAAATTGGATCCCAACTATTGAAGAAGAGAAGGATTGTATAAAGAATCAATCCAATCACTAAAGCAATGATGTAGGAAATCTTCTGTTTGTCTGCGATTCTTTTACTCAATTCTCGTATAGGCATATAATCAGATCCTCAACCTCTTTTACTATCCATCTATTCTTGTACAATCTCCGTAACAATCTTTCCGTTGTCATTCTTTGTGGTTTTTAATACCACCGAGTTGGCGCCTTCTTCGTTTTCTACACGAGTCGATTTGAGAAATTCCCCGCGCGACCCTCTTTTGAAACAGCTCTATCTTCCCAGCTAGAAAAGAAAAACGTAATAATCATCGGGATATTTTCCTGCAGAGGATTGGAAACTTGGGGGCCATTCAAGCTTGGTGGTGGTAAGAATAAAGACCATCCTGATGAAGCAGATCTGAGCAATGCACGAGATTTTGCGAAATCACTAGTTACAGGTTGATTTATTCACTAAAATCAGGTAAGTCCATTGTAGCAAGAACCTTGTCAATTTCCACTTCTGTATTGACGCAACCCGCCTTGCTAAGTAAGACAGCTTGAGTAGGTATTCCATATGCACCAACCTTCTGAACGCCTAACTTGGCATCATCAAAACATGCAATCCCAAACACTGCTCTAGGTCGTGCATTCTTAACAATATTAATTGCATGAGAACCTCCACCAACCATGTACCATTTAATCCCTCTATCTTCTGCAGCTTGAGTAATCTCTGCAATGACACATGCACCACATTTCTCACAATGATAGCCTTCTTCATCAATTGGTGCTATGCATTTTTCTACATCTCGTAAGCAATGTGGAATCAAGACAATTCTATCTTCTTGTTTGACATACTCGTATGCACTCTGATTTAGGACATTTCCTGCTTCAATAGACGTAAAATTAGTAAGACCTTCATCCACAATCTCTAACTCTAACCTCACCTTTTCCGTAAGTTCTTCAGAAGTAAGAATAGTTTCAGTGGCTGCATAGGTTTCCAAGAGTTCTCGTATCTTCGCACGAATTTCGATTTTGTGAAGATTTTCGGTTTCTTCAGCAGTTTTTTGTCCGTCTAGCAATATTGGTATCCTCATTCGAGAGTTATGATTCGGCAGATTCTTCTGTTAAATTACTATCCATCAGGGAAATAATCCTTTTAGCTTCTAATTAGCTCATTAACTTTGTTGAATATCCAAGTTTCTTCTCTCTTGCAGCTTCAAGTACGACGTGTGCAGCAGCGATATCCTGTGCAGCCAAACCAGTTGAATCAAAGAAAGTAATTTCGTCGTTAGATTCACGCCCAACTTTCTTTCCAATCAGTATCTCACCAATCTCCCCATGAACATCTTGTTCTTTGATCAATCCTAATGAAAGAGCATGTTGAATCTCACCAATTCTCTTACACTGGGAAAGACTATCTACAACAACTTTGTCTGCAAGTTTCACAATGGCTGGGTCTAGCTCCTGCTTACCTGGTCCATCTGCACCAATAGCATTGATGTGCATCCCTTTCTCGATCCACTCAACATCCACCAATGCCTTCTTGGAAGGAGTAACCGTCACAACAATATCGCTTCCTCGTACAACTTCTTCTCGATTTGTGAAGTTTCTTACATCAATTCCAAGAAGTTCTGACATCTCTATCGAGTATTTCTGTGCAATTTTCTCGTCTATATCCCAAACACGAATCTCTTCTAATTGGAAGAGCTCTTTGAGAGCTAGTATTTGCATTCGTCCTTGAGTGCCTGCACCAATGATACCTACCTTTGTTGAGTCCTTTCTTGCTAATACACTTGCAGCAACGGCACCAGCAGCTCCAGTTCGATATGCTGTGATATAGGTACCATCCATTATTGCAAGGGGCATACTTGTTTTGAGGTCCAGAAGAACTATGACTGCTATCCCTGGGGGCAATCCCAACTTGTGATTGTCATAGTAGCCACTAGCTATTTTCGTTCCAATAAGATCAAAATCCTCAACGAAACCTGATTTGATGTCCACCTCTCCATTGTACTTCTCCACATCCAGATGCATTACTGGTGGCATCTGTACTCTATCATTTGCAAAAGCTATGTACGCTTCTCTGACTGCATCAATGGTTCTTTTCATTGATAGACAAGACTCTACTTCTTTTCGGGTTAGGATTAATACTTCTGACATCTCAATCATGAACTCCTCTGACTTCGCACCTAATGATTCTTCTCAATTATTAAAATGAATTCTTTCCAGTGCAGGTTCCTGTAACAAAATATACTGGGTCTGCCTCTGAATACTTGAATCCCATTTTTTCATACAGTTTCTGTGCTGGAGTGTTATCCTCGAAATAGTGGAGAACAATGAGTTCAGATGTCTTCAAGACCTCATCTACAACAGATTTGATACAGGCTGCAGCATATCCCTTCCTCTTATGGTCTGGATGAGTGGCTACATTTCCAATCTCAGTACCGTAAGGTGTCATGTAGTGGACTCCTCCTACCGCAGAAATAGTCCCATCATCCTCAATTATTCCATAGAATGGACCCAGATTCATTGCATTAGGAGTCCATGCAGGTGTTCCGCTAAGTCGATACAATTCTCTCAACTGGTCCGCATGGTCGATGGTGAGTCGTTCTGGCTCTTTCTTGCATTCACATTGTAGTTCCGTTGTTCTATCTGCAATCATCTGTCGCTCTTTGATAGGTTTAAGTATGACACAAGCTTTGCCAAATTGATTTAGTTGTTCTTGGGTAGTAATTGCAATGAACTCTTTTCCAACCAGTAGATTCGAATAATTTTCCATAATCTCAATTAGTGATTCAACATCACGACACCAAAAGGCAGTCGCTAAGAAATCTAGATCACTATAGAGTGAGAATATCGCATCGATTTGTCCATTGTTTCTCAGAATCCTCACATCACACCAATCTCGTAATTGAGTACAATCAGCAATCAGAACAATATTGGACAATGGATCTTCTGATAGAATTTCAAGGACACGTTCGACATTTGCATCTGAGAGTGGTTCTATCTTGGCTACCATCATATTTTCCATCCATTACAATGCTCTACTTGTTTTCTGCAAGTTGTATTCGATATGGTACATAATCAGTCATTACCACATCTTTTCCAAGAATTCGTAAATCCATCACAATCTGACCTCTATGATATGTTGCATGATTGACCAGATGAAAGAGAATCTCGTCGAAAGATATTCGTAGTTTTACTTCTCCAGTATCTAAATCGAGATGGTTCACCGTTCTTGTTTCTATCATGTCTGTAAACATCTTACTGTATTCATTGATTGATTTGAACACTTCTTCTCTTGACATGCTCATGAAGTCTGGTTCTTCTCCGCTATCTTGACCAACCCAATCAAAATACCATTCCCACAGGTCTTCTGCAAGATGCGTATATCTTCTCTGAATACTTCCTCCATTATCATAGAGGTTTCTCTTGTATTCTTCATCAGTAAGATTCTGCACAATATTCCAAATTGTTAAATCCGCCCAGAAAAGATACTTGCTCATATTCTCTAGAAGAGTCATAGCAAAAGAAAGACAGTGAATCTTAAGGTACTTGCCCCCTCTGTAGAATTAACATCTCTACTCACACTGGAGGCTGTATTCTTTCTCCTCAGTAATCGAACTGTTGAAGATTACCAATCGTCATCATCGTCCCACTCATCATCGTTCCAATCTTCTTCTTCCCACAGGTCATCTTCATCAAAATGCAATGAATCCACCTCTGACAGGGTAATGCAATATCGACACATTGTAGCTTTTATCCATTTTCCTGCATACACTTGCAATCAAAATACGTCCAAATCATTACCTGAAACAACCTTACCATCATAGTGTTTGGTAATTTCACACAATAACTTGGTTTCAGTTTGGTTCATGAACAACTGATGGTACAAAATGAGCAGCTTTGGTTGCACCTTCATAGCAATTTCTGCAAGTTCCAGCGTAGAAGTATGCACGGTTGAATGATACTTTCTCCACTCCTCAGTTCGTTCTTTGAGCCCCTCTGCAGAGTATACTTCGTGAATCAAAATGTCACACCCTTCTGCGTGTTTGATGAGATTATTTGAAAGACAAGTATCTCCAGATATCACTACTGTTCTCTCTGGTAAAATAAATTTGTAGCCATATGATTCCAAAGATCCATGACTAACTCGAAATGCTTCTACCTGCACATTGGCATCAGTATAAACAGTCCCCTCATCAATCTCATGTGTGTGCACGATGTATCCATCTTTGTTGGCTGGTTCAAGTCCTTCTATTCTTTCCTGAATATCCACTCTGTATGCTGCCATGATGTGTTCAGTCATTTCTGCAAGTCCTTTTGGTCCATACACTTCCAGAGGTTCATTTCGCTCATTTACTCCTGGAGTTAGGATGGCATCCGGATAACCCATTGCATGGTCCGAGTGCAAATGTGTGAGAAAAACTCGTGTGATTTTTGAAACTGGAATTCCTGCTTCTGCCACTCTTCTTGTGACCCCTACCCCACAATCGACTAAGTAGAGAGAATCATTCACAATAATTGCAATTGATGGACCGAATCTTTCAGGATCCGGGTTGGGATTTCCTGTTCCTAACAATATGATCTTACTTTTCATTTTAGGCGCTCTCAATGAAGGTTTAGATTGATTCTTGCGACACCAGATTCTTCAAGATTTTGTGAAGGTATGATTCGAGTTCGTCAATCTCTTCTGGTGCGAATCCTTTGTAGAAAATATCAGTCATATTCGCTGATAATTTGAAGTAAGTACTCTGAAGCTTTCTAGTCTTATCCGTTAACCGAATCAATGTTTTTCTTCTATCCTCTTCTGATTGGATACGTTTGACATGTCCTGCATTCTCTAGGTTATCCAATAATTCACTCAATGTTGATTTTCGTAATAGTGTTCGTTTGGTTAGATCATTTATTGGGACATTATCCTGTTGCCACAAAGCAAAGAGAATCCTACCTTGTCCAGGACCGATTTCCATATCGTGTTTCTTGAGTAGTTCCGTGAAAACTCGTCTTCCTAGATGGTGTATCTGAGTGATGAGGAACCCACCCTCTCTCTGTGACATCATTTTGAATCACCTAATTCCAATTTGAACGTCATATTTCCCGTCCACCCCTTAGCACTAGTTGGGATTAGTCTGAGTACAGTGTGATCTGGATCATCGTATCCTTTGGGATAGTACATGTCCCAATTATCATGCCATAACTCCTTCTTTACAGCCAGATCATCAACAATCTCAATATCGCCTCCAAACATCACACCATACCACGATTCTGGGTCACAGTAGTATACTGAACTTGCAGAATTTGTTTTGATATCATTGACCTTTGTTGATGATGTATTTGTAGTGAAGATGATAGTGAAATCATCTTGTTTTTCAAAGAATGGAATCAACTTCGGATATTGTATCTTATTTCTGAGATTGAGCATCGCTCTCGTCTGTGGATACCCCTTCGCATCAATTGTTGTTAGATATACCGGCCATCCTGTTTCCAGAAGGTCTATGCAAAGTTTCCGAGATTCATTCTGATTCATTTTGAGACCGCCTTAATTGGTTCGTATCCAAACAGTTAGGCACCGAACTAAATATACCTTGCGGTCTGGGGAGTATCTTGTCATTTAGTGAATTTTTAATCAAAAAGAAGTAAATTGGCTGTCCAAAATCTATGTTGAACAGCTAGTTAATTGTTTTCAGTTGTTTTTCTCGTCACTTCTCTTATCACGAACTTTGTCCATGACATATTAAGTAAAATATTAAAAAAGGAGGAGAAAGCAGGTTACCCTGCTTCCGTGCTAAGTTTATTCTAACGTCGTCTCACGGCAACAACTACTATGAGCAGAACTACAACAGCTCCACCAATCATAGCAAGTGTCATTGTATCGAGAGCAAAACCTGTTGAGTCAACTGAATCCATTCCGAGGATTGGATCGTACTCTAGAGTTTCATCACCAAAGTTCTCGAAAGCAAGATAGATTGACTGACCTGCTTCCTGTCCAATACCTTCACCGTAGCTTGCCTTGACTTGGAGAGTATTGTTCGCAGCATATGCGTACTCTTCATACTCAAAATATCCTGCGTCAAATTGGAACTTGGTACCGTCTCTCTGGAAACCAGCTGGGGCCTCAGAACCCTGAAGCTGACCGTGTGTACTTTCAGTCACTGTGAACTGAAGCACTAGAATTGAGTCTTCGTAGGTCCAGTCCCAACCTTCTACAATCAGGTCGAATTTCATTTCACCTGGAGTAGATAAGTTCAGGTGGACTCTAACCTCTATTGTTACATTGAAAGCTGGCATACTAGGTAGGCTACCATAGTCGTTTCCAGGGCCAGTTGGACGAGGATCATACTCAGATGTAGTTGTGAAATTAAAGTGAACTGCGGTAGTGTTACCACCTTCCTCTTCTGTTTCAAAATCACTAAAGTCCCAATCAGTTGTTGGAAGTGCAAATGGAGCACCAATCATGTTGTCAGTTCCATTAGTAAATGCACCATCGGCGTTTGTGTCATTTGCTTCAAACATCTTTACAAACATCACATGATAATCAACATCAGGAGAGTTTGGATCCCACCAGTGGAAGTGAGGGGCTTGATTATTTCCAGTCACCTTGATGGCAATGTCATCAGTAGTGAGAGATACGATTCCAGCAGAATACTGGTACTGGATGGAGCTACCCTGCGCGGCTGCTAGGGGTACGCCAATTCCAACGAGTATTAATGCAAACAATGAAAGTGTGGCTTTTCTATTCAGATTCATTTGAATCACTAAGATATGCCTCACTTTGAGTATATTTAACCAAAATTTACTAGATAGAAAAATATGATATTCAATAAGGTCTATGAGGGCTCTAATTCCAACTATATTGTTTATGGATGCTTACAACCATTTTCACGCCTTTTTGTATGACTAATGAACTAATAGCTTCTTGGCATTTGAAACAACATTCTCTACAGTGAATCCGTACTTCTCAAAGAGTACATTTCCTGGAGCTGAGGCTCCGAACTTGTTTATACACAAGCTAGCTCCATTATCACCTATCCAACGTTCCCATCCTTGAGATACTCCCGCTTCAACCGCTAGACGAGCTTTCACATCATGTGGAAATACTGATTCTTGATATTCCTGACTCTGATTCTTGAATAATTCCCAGCTTGGGAATGAAACAACTCGAACGTTGATACCATCGTTATGAAGCTGTTCTGCAGCCTTGGTTATCAAGCCAACTTCTGAACCAGATGCCATCAATATGATATCTGGACTTCGTCCTAGGTCAGCTAAAACGTATGCTCCCTTTGTGGTTCCTGAGGCAGGAGAATACTTGTCCCTATCCAGCACTGGTACATTCTGCCTGGTCAATGCCATCAATGTTGGTCCATCCCGACGGTTGATTGCAATCTTCCATGCCTCTACTACTTCATTAGCATCTCCTGGTCTAAGTACAACGAGATCAGGAATAGATCGAAGAGCTGCAAAGTGTTCTATCGGTTGGTGTGTGGGTCCATCTTCACCAACGCCAATACTATCATGTGTGAATACCCAGATGCTACCATGATTGGATAAAGCTGAGAGTCGTATTGAAGGCCGCATGTAGTCGGAGAACATTAGGAATGTAGCAGAGTATGGAATTACTCCTCCATGAGCTACCATTCCATTTACTGCAGCGCCCATTGCGTGTTCTCGAACTCCAAAGTGTAAGTTTCTTCCTTCTGGAGAGACTGATTGAAATGATGGACTACCATCGATCCATGTTTTGTTTGAGGGAGTAAGATCTGCAGAACCACCCATTAATTCTGGAAGGTTCTTTGCTAGAACATTGATGACCTTACCAGATGCAGCTCTAGTTGCCATTCCTTTATCATCCGGTGGAAATACTGGAAGATTCTGGTCCCAGTCTTGGGAAAGCTCACCCTTCATTCGACGTGAAAACTCAGCTGCTAATTCAGGATAGTCCTTACCATATTTCTCGAATTTCGAGTTCCAATCATTCTCAACTTGAATACCCGTGTTACCTATTTTGGAATAGAAATCTTGTACATCATCAGGAACGAAAAATCTAGGCTCAAGAGGCCAATCTAGTTTCTTCTTTGCCCCATCCAGTTCTTCATCTCCTGGTGGTTCTCCATGAGCTTTTGCAGTATCCTGTTTATTTGGCATTCCATACCCAATATGTGTTCTACAAAGTATTATTGAAGGACGTGGATCTTTCTTTGCTTCCGTTATTGCCTTGTCAATTGCTTCTACATCATTGCCATCCTTGATATGCTGTACATGCCATCCAAAGGCTTCGAATCTAGCTCCACGGTCTTCTGTGAACGTGATATCTGTGCTACCATCAATTGAGATCAAATTGTCATCGTAGAGCATTACGATGTTTCCTAATTTCAGATGACCTGCTAATGATGCTGCTTCAGATGAGAGTCCTTCCATCAAATCGCCATCTGTAACAATAGCGTAGATATGGTGGTCGACAATATTGTAGTTAGGTTTGTTAAAGACAGCTGCAAGATGTGCTTCGGCAATTGCTAATCCTACGCAATTTGCAAAACCTTGACCAAGTGGGCCTGTCGTAACTTCTACACCAGGTGTACAATGGTTCTCAGGATGTCCTGGCGTTTTGCACCCCCACTGTCGGAAGTTCTTCAAATCCTCCATGGATACATCATATCCAGTGAGGTGCAACAGAGAATACAGTAGCATTGAACCATGTCCGCCAGAAAGAACAAAACGGTCGCGGTCCCACCATTTCGGATTGTTTGGGTTAAAGCGCAGGTGACGAGTCCAGAGTGTATAGGCCATAGCCGCAGCACCCATAGGCATGCCTGGATGTCCTGAATTTGCCTTCTGTATTGCATCAGCAGAGAGAAAGCGGATTGCGTTAATTGCACGTTCTTGGAGTTTTGCATCTGTCATTAGGAAACCCACCGGAAAGCAACTTGAGTAGCGAGTGCGCGTAGCAACTAGCTCTCTTTTGGTTCTTACGCTTGGGAGAATAGTCCTGCCTTTCACTGTTTCGCAAGATTATGGCTTTCCAACTTCTGTGCCGGGTGGGTATACTTTCAAGAATTCATCTTTTGTTATGTCCATGATCACATGGTCATGAAACTCGCCAAGCATGTATGCCCCTTGTCGAAATACTCCTGCATGCTTGAATCCAGCTTTTTCGTAGGCATGTTGAGCTCGCTTATTTTTTGTCAATGTAAGTAGATATACTGTATTGAGACCAAGTACATGGAATGCAACCCAGAGCATCACTCGTGTTGTATCAGTACCATAACCTTTTCCAAGATTATCTGGATTATGAATAGCAATCCCAAATTCTGCTTTCTGATGTTGTTTTGATATATCAAAGAAAGCAACAGTTCCCAAGAACTCGTTTGTCTTCTTATCTTCAATTGCTAGAACCATTTCTCCATCTCTCCAAGGATTCATAGTTGTGACTCGTTCTAGCCATTTCTGCTCTGCGTTCCGTGACATAGGCCAAGCTGATGCAAGATACTGACGTAACTCTAGAGTGTTGAAGAACTTCAAAATGGTGTCAAGATCCTCCATTTCCAACGCTCGTAGTTTGACCAATTCTCCATAGTACATATTTCTACATTAGTACTCTTGCAAATAAAATTGCCTCAGTATAGCCTTAGTCGATACACTCATTATTGTACTTGAGGTTGAATAGAAACAATGAGTCCACAGAAATTATACTTGGATGAACCAGCAGTACGGGTACAGCTCTCAAGAGTTCGATTTCCAAAAGCATGTCCAGTCTGTGGAGCACCTGCGTCTATTCCTTCCCGTATTACTCTTTCTTCTGGAGGAACAAATTGGGATGATCCTACTTTTAGAGCCCATCCCATATCAATGAGACCATCTTCACGACCGACACCGAAGTACTTGCCAATTTTTGTATGCGAAGACCACTATTATGCTGATGATAGCGAGGAACGGTACAAATCATGTTGTATCATTATTGATGGGTTTGCTATGACTTTCTTCTTCTTTGGGCTTATGTTTCTTGGTGATTCATTCAATAGAGGGAGACCAATTCCGTTTTGGTCTATGGCTTTCTCCGCATTCTTCGCTTTCTCAATGTTCCTTTCTTGGATTGCTTTTCGGCCAAATGCCCTTCAACGAGCTGTTAAGATAGTGGGATTTGATCCAGGTATGCAGAATATTCTCATTGTCTTCAAAGACAAGTCGTTTCGAGATACGCTTATTCAGGAGAATCCAATGACCACAGAACTTGTCAGTTGGATTGTAAAGCCTGGTAGTTAGAAAGGAATTGAAAAAAGAATCAAGAAGCACTCATGTTGCTTCCAGCATGAGTACTTCATCATCAGATAAGCAACGACGTTCTGCTTTGTCGTTGGGTGGGCTAGCGAAAATCTCTGGTGTGTTGCTATCAGTAGTCACGATAATCACCTGTAGAGGTATGCGTGAGTAATAGCCTTGGTAGAGTACTTCTTCTTTCGGGACTTGGTTAGTTTCTTAGTAAGAGCCATGATTGATTTACCTCCTGTAAATGTGGGAGTATGCTACAGCCTCTGTGGAGAGGGGATTACGTTTGTTCTTCATTGCGGAGTTAGTTCGGTTGTTAGTTGTTAGAGCCATAATAGTTCACAAGATATACTGCTCATATTTAGTATATATACCGGAGGCACTATAGAGGGTCACATATGGGAGTCACATATTGTGACTATCAATGTGAGGCTTGGAATAGATTGAGTAACGAAATGAAGGAGATTATAATCACAGGTCTGGTATCAAGAATATTAGACAAGTATGTCATTACATCAGATGATGGCACAGAATATGAGCTATCTGCAATAATGCCATGGGAAGCGGTATCGCCAGATTTTGGGTCTGGTGATTATGCAATTCACCTCGGTAAACGAATGGTTGCGTCTGGAATGACAGACGGTCATACTATCTGGAAAGCATCTCTAACTGAGGGCTAAGCTATTCCAAGATTGGGAGCGGAAATTATGATTCTAGGTATTGACGTAGTGTATTTGCATGTCTTTGATTCTGAATCTCTTGGTAAATGGTATTCAGAGGTACTAGGTTTAGAGCTCAAGTTCAAGACATTCAACCATGGATGGCAGGAGTATGATTTTGGTGAGAGTCCTCCAACACGTTTTGCAATAGAAGCAATTGGTATGCCTATTTCAAAAGTGGAGAAACAGCCAATCATGGTTTCATTCCGTGTTGACGATGTGAAGGCAACAGTAAAAGATCTAGAGAAGAAGGGAGTCACGTTCTTCGGCTCTCCAAAAATTAAGAAGGAAGGTTTCTCACTCTTCGCTACTCTCCAAGACCCTGCTGGGAACTGGATACAACTCTCTCAACGAGTAGAAGAGTAGAAAGAAAATGTTGAAGGACCTACCAAGTGGAGGTCCATTTCAACTTTGATTTGTATATTTTAGAGTTTGAGCTCAGCTTCGCTCTTCCAGAGACCGTGAATATTACAATATGCTGTTGCCATCAGAGTACCGGGTTTATCGGTCTTGAAGACGAATTTTGCTACAGGCTCAGTGTAGATTCCGCTGGTATCAGGTCCCTCAGCTGATTCTCCATGATGATCAAAGGTGCAATAACCTATCTCAACTGGAAACTTCGCTCCTTCGGGCCAGAAGAAAAGATCCATCCATTTGATATGATGGTTTGTCGTATTTGGATGAGCAATCTCTTTTCCAACTTTCACCTTTACCATCGCACGACCATCTTCGACTTTTTTGATAATGATAGCAGGTACGTGTTTTTCATTCTTCCAATCTGCAGTCTGAATCCATTTTTTGGACATTATTCTCTACCTCTCGTTAGAAAATGTGCAGTCTGAAAACTGCGCACTGCATGGTAATACGTAAAGTCTGTTAAAACACTTCTCTTAAGACCGTTAAGCACGTTTCACTCAGAGGCTCAGAGTTATATGCAAATGCTATTCTCGACAAAACAAGCGTGATTAAAATGGAGATGGAGTATTTTCGCCCTGCTGGTAAGAATTCCGCAGTCAACATTGCTCTACTTGCAATTATGACTGCACTTGCAACAATAATGACGATTGTCATCCAGATCCCATACCCTGGAACAAGTGGGTATTTCAATTTTGGAGATACTATGGTCATGCTTGGAGGTCTTCTTCTTGGCCCAGTAGGTGGATTCATTACAGGAGGATTTGGTTCTGCTTTGGCTGATGTAGCCACTGGGTATACCTTCTATGCTCCGATTACGTTCATTGTAAAGGGACTTGAGGGCCTTGCAGTGGGATTTTTGAGTTCTAAGGCTCGGGAACACGTGAGAGTAGATGGACGTGACATTCTTGCAGTGATTGTGGGCTCAATCATAATGTTGACAGGATATTTCATTGCTCAGGTGATTCTCTTCGATATTGTAGTGGCAATAGGTGAGTTGGTTACGATTAATTTAGCACAAGTAACAATTGGTGCTGCTGTAACGCTTCTGATTGGTCCAACTATTCGCTCCTATTTACGTACCATAAATTATGGTACATCTGAAGATTGAGTGTACCCCCCTTTTGATGAGCTAAGACTTCGTCGGAACGGTTTTTTAGGACAAAGATTACTGGAGGATTGGCACTTACAAGTGTCATACAAGCTCTTGAAAAAGACGGACGGCCTACATATGACTGACAGGCAAAAACTCAGAATTGATGAGAACCGCTTGAAAGAGATTAATGACTTCTTTCTCAGCGAAGATAATCCTCTTGTCACCGACCTTTTCGATTTAATCGAGAAGCATGGAGGGGTTGATGAGATAAACAAGAAAGCGCGAGAGGCACGGGATTTCGGTAACCTTCTTGCGAAACTTGAAGCGAAGAACTCTCCCTATGTGAAGGATCTTCTCTGGCTACAGGAACAGAGAGATAATGATGCGTTCATCTCAGTTCCAGATTATCAACAGAAGATACTTGGTGATAAACGCAAATCAATGAAATTTGATGATAGTTTTGCAGTTACCCTCGAGGTAAGCGCATGTCAATACTTTCCATGGCTTATAGAAGAAGCTAAGCAATCCATTGAGAAAGGTGAACTCATGCCTGGTCGGTTCATCAGGGTCCGAAATATGGCTGAGCAAACAGCAGATGATGATGTCATAGCCTTTGCAGCTGGAATGCAAATCACAGGATCCTCATATGTAGAAACCCTTGATACAAAAGGAACCTATCCTGGTCCCGATGGAGCTCCAGTCAACATTCACCTTGGTGGTCCTCCAACAATCGCTGGTTATTTTGGAGGCGTTGGAATGCCTAACGAGTTTCCATTGAAGTGGGCTGATGAGTTCCTCAATTACTACACGAAATTTGGTTTGAAACAAGTCCTCAATATCAATCCAGGCAGTGTGCTAGTCGGTTACATGATGCACAAACTTGGAATAGATCTCGAGTTTAAAATATCAGTTTTCATGGGTAATGATAATCCATATGCTTGCCTGTGGACATTAATGACGGCTAAATTGTTCAGTCGCGATGATGGAACAAGCCCTCTGATAGGATTTAACCTATCCAACAGCGTAGATAATAAGACGATAGAACAAGCAGCTTACATCCGTGGTGACTTTGGATTCGAGGATGTCGTGCGAATAGAACACCACATCACTGAAACATACAAGTCCATTGTTCGTCAACCGTACGATCGATTGGATGAACTACTTGAAATTGCAAACCATGTTAGGAACATTAGTGCAAAACACGAAGGTGGTGTTCCTGAGCTTGAAGCAGCTAGCGATTATCCCAGTGATATTCTGGATTACTTCCGCACTAAAGAGGATATAATCAAGGCTGGTCACATGCCCTTGCATTTAGCTAACTACTTGGGTAAACATCATGCTTTGAACAGGACTGCTGAAGAGCTCACAAAACGTGGTCTTACTTTTCTTGCAGCACCAAAACTGCATAAAGTATAGTCACTAGAAGTAAAAAACAATGAAGGGGAGCCACTTGGGCTCCTCTTACATTACATATCTGGCTGGAAAATGTCGTCGTACATGTTCTGAAGTCTAGTCTTGTGGACTTCTTCTTCAGCAGCAAGTGTTTCAAAGACGGATCTGTGCACACCACTACCTGTAAGTTCAGATAGTGCCTTGTAGAAGCTATTTGCAGCAGCCTCTTTCTTGATTGCAACAATGAGCACATCTTGTGGTGTTGAATCTGATCCCAATGGAATGTCAACAAGATACTGACTCAGGTCCATCTTCTCAATATCCTCAACAGTATCGCATGTGAAAGTATCACAGACACCTTCATCGAGGGCTTCCTTTAGTTTCTCCTTATGAGCTACCTCTTGGTTTGCCAACTCATGGAGTAGTTTCGCTGATGATTTGAATTTTGATTCTTCAGCGGCCTTCATATAAAAATCGTAAGCCTCTTCCTCTCGTTGAATAGCGAGGGAGACCAATCTCTCGAAAGTCTGTTGGACATCAGTCAATGATATTCCCCAAAGTAGGATTGACGATTGGTCGTTTTAAGCCTGATGATAGAATATCTTATGCAATACGAGAATCTTTTTCAACAGGTCATCTGCAGAACGCAAACTAGGCGAAGATAATGGAAGAAGATAATGGGCGTTCATTCAACTGTGCTGAGAGTGTACTAATAGGCGTTAATCGAGAATCTCCGATAACAGGTTTCAACCCATCCTGTATGAAGATAGCATCAGTTTTAGGTGGTGGTGTCGCTGGATTCAGAGAAATCTGTGGTGCTGTTAGCGGTGGAGTAGTAAGTTTGGGGCTCATGTTAGGCACATCTGGAGATGAGGAAGTTGAAGATTTCAAGTTAAAACGTACTAACACACGAGAACTTGTGAAAGCCTATTTACAGGAATTTGCTGACTGCTGGGGATCTGTACAATGTGGACACTTGCTGGAAATGGATGAAGGTAAACGTACACCAACTGGAACGCTCAGACCTGAAGGGCCACCGAAGAAACTCTGCGATGAATATGTAGATTGGTCGGTCAAGAAGATTGCTGAAATTCGCAGTTCTTTCGAATAATAACTAGCCTTGTTCAATGAGTACTTATGCCAAAGAATAAGTGGCAACTCCGACTGGGATAAAACAGAATCAATTTGATTCCTGATTGAAGTAAATACAAGGTGTCGATTTCGATGTGTGGAAATTTACTTGAAACACGAGATTTACGTGTTGAAGTTAGTGGAGTTCCTATTCTAGGTGGAATCGATATAGAATTCGAACCTGGCTTGGTTTATGCAGTCTTAGGTCCAAATGCCTCTGGAAAATCCACACTAGCTAAAACAGTCATGGGACTACCAGAGTACAAGATAACTGGTGGCGACATTCTCTTTAATGACGAATCGATACTGAACAAGACAATCACCGAACGTGCACAGTTAGGAATTGCTTATGCATTCCAAACACCACCAAGCATCTCCGGAGTTAAGCTTGATGATTTCATCTGTAGAATCTGTCCTGATTATCTGTGTAAGGCTGATAGTGACCATTTGATGGGGGAGAGCTGTGCCTGTAAGGATGAATTGTATGATGACTTTGAGCGCTTGGGAATTAGAAACTTAGCGAAACGCGACCTGAATGATGGTTTTTCAGGTGGTGAATCAAAGAGAAGTGAGCTCTTCCAAGTGCTTTCGATGCGTCCAAAGATAATGTTCCTCGATGAACCTGATAGTGGTCTTGACTATGACTCACTAAAGGTTGTAGGTCGAGAATTGAAGGTACTTCGAGAGAAAGGTGATACCGCCCTAGTCATAATCAGTCATCATCGATATATCCTGGAATTTCTTGAAGTTGATAAGGTGTATATTCTTCAACAGGGCAGACTTGTATACACTGGAGATATGAGTGATATCCCCACACTCGAAGAGAAAGGATATGAGAAATTCCTAGCAGAGGTGACAGGTTAATGACTTCTGATGACAAGAAGAAACGTGCAGAATCTGCTAAGGAAAAACAAGCTCAATATGGTGATGATATTGATCTTGATAGTTACAAGTATACATCTTCCGAACCCCGTGAGATAGAGTCGATAGATGATGTATCCTCTTCAGATCAGGATTTAGTGAAAGAAGTTGGTTTTGATACATCACAAGAGAGTGTGTCAGCTTCATTCATTCAATTCGATGCTGAAAGCATTCTTGCTGATGTCCTCCTTTCACAAGAAGGACTTGAAGTACTTCCAATGGGTCAGGCACTGAAGCAATATGATTGGCTACAGGAGTATCTCTGGAAAGCTGTTCCAGTAGATGTTGACAAATACACTGCAAGAAGTGAGCTCGAATCGTACAATGGATACTTCATTCGTGCTAAAGCTGGCGCAAAAATTGGTATGCCTGTTCAAAGCTGTCTGATCATGAAGAAGAATCAGGCTGTACAGAATGTTCACAATATCATTATTGCAGAAGAAGGGTCTGAGTTGCACATTATCAATGGATGCGCAACACCTTCTGAGTTAGAACAATCACTTCACTTAGGGGTTACTGAGTTCTATGTGAAAAAGAATGCTCAACTCTCTTTCACGATGGTCCATAGATGGAGTGAGAAGACGGATGTACGGCCTCGTTCTGCAGCTATCGTTGAAGAGAATGGAACTTACATTTCCAGTTATGCACTACTCAGTCCGCTTAAATCCATTCAGACCTTCCCCAAAGTCCGTTTAGTTGGTTCAGGCGCAAAAGCTGATCTCTATTCAATCGTTTATGGTACTAAGAGTTCGAAATACGATATAGGAGGTCTCCTAAGTCTTGAGGCTCCTAGAACTAGTGGGAAAGTAATCTCGCGTTCCATTGCCACAGATTCATCGGAAATCATTGCACGAGGAGACCTCGTAGGTCTCTCAGGGCAGACAAAAGCACGATTGGAATGTGATGGTCTCCTGATCAGTGATTCCGCTGTTATTCGAGCTGTACCAATGCTTGCTGCTCGTGCCGAGGGTGCAGAACTCAGTCATGAGGCAACAGTTGGGAAGGTCGGTGCAGAACAACTGAGCTATTTAATGAGCCGAGGTCTTACAGAGGAAGAAGCAACATCACTCATCATTCGCGGGTTTGTAAAATTGAAGGTGCCCGGTCTACCAAATGCCCTTCAGAGTTCAATCGATGCAGCAATCAAGATGAGTCTTGAAGGCGGCATGTAATTGGCAGTCTAACTCTTTGATACGATTTCCTTCATACCTGCGGGTAGGTATTTGTGTAGAGCCTGTGGAAGCTTGACACTCCCATCATCCTGTTGATAGACTTCAAGTATTGCTACGATGGTTCTTGGATTCGCAACTATTGTACTATTCAGAGTATGAAGGTAGCCCTTCTCAGTACCACCTTTCTTGAGTCGATATTTGATATTCAAACGAGTTGCTTGGTAGGCTGTACAATTACTACAAGATCCTCCCTCTCGATACTTCTGTTGTCCTGGCATCCATAACTCCAAGTCGTACTTCTTGGCTGCAACAATACCAATGTCCCCAGTACAGACATTCACAACACGGTATGGTAGTTTCAGTGCTTGAATGTACTCTTCTTCATTCTTGATTAGTTCTTCGTGAATATTCCATGACTCTTCTGGGAGGCTGAATACAAATTGCTCAACCTTATTGAATTGGTGAACTCTGAAGATACCCTTGGTATCCTTTCCATGAGACCCTGCTTCTTTCCTAAAACACGTACTAATTCCTGCAAATTTGATTGGAAGGTCAGTTGGTTCGAATACATTATCCATATGCATTGCAACCATTGGGTGTTCTGATGTAGCAATAAGATAGAGATCTTCTCCTTCAATCTTGTACATCACATCTTCAAAATCTGCAAGGTCTGTCACTCCCTCATAGGGAGCTCGTCGCATCATAAATGGTGGATAGAGTGGAGTATATCCTTTCTTAATCAACATCTCAAGTGCCATTTGTTGCATAGCGATATCCAGCATGACCAACTCATTCTTGAGATAGTAAAATCTTGACCCTGCAATTTTTGCAGCACTTGGTATATCTCCTATATCTAGCGAGTCTAGGAGATCTACATGGCTTTGAACTTCAAATTTGAACTCAGGCCTTCCTCCCCATTCCTTTACAACTTCGTTGTCTTCCTCATCTGCACCATATGGAACGCTTTCATGAAGGATATTGGGAATGCTCATCTGAATTCTCTTTAGTTCATTCTCCAGAGTGGCAGTTTCTGCTTCGATATCTACAATTCTCTTGTTTACTTTCTCGGCACGCTTCATTACTTCAGAGGCATCCGATCCCTCTTTCTTTAGCTTACCAACTTCTCTTGAGAGACTATTGCGTTGTGTTCTAAGGTCCTGTATCTCTTTCTTCAAACCTCTTACTTTCTCATCAAGATCTAACAATCGGTCAAAGTCCTCAAGCTTAGCTTTGTCTTTTCTCCACTCGAGATTCTTTCGAATTAGATCAACATTTTCCCTGATGAATCGGATGTGCAACATTGACGTTTCTCACCTTTATTGATGGTTGCGATTCATCCCAAGTTGTGTCTATTGATAAGTTGTTTCCTTAACGGAGCTAGAACACTCAGTTAGCTTTCTCGATAGCCTTTCTATAAACATCTTCGATGAGTCCTATCTGATTCTGCCAAGAGAAGTCTTTCTCTATCTTCTTCCGGCAACGAAGACCCATAGCCTGTCGTTTCTTCTTATCCTCTGCCATTATTCTCATACCCTCAACGACCGCCGATACACTATCTGGTGTTACCAAGATTCCTTCGTCTTCTCGAATTAATCGTACTGTTTCACCGATTGCAGTAGTAATCACAGGCAACCCACAGCCCATAGCTTCCATAACACTGAGACCTAGACCACCGATATTTTGTGGTATCACAAATGCATCCATCTTTTGTAGAACAGATGGGATTTTATCATGATCAATTGCACCTAACCAGCACACCGACCCATCATCAGTACAAGTATCAACCTGACCCTTGAGCATACCATCCCCAATTACTGTCAAACGGGTTTTTGGATTCTCACTATGATACTCTCTAAATGCATCAAGTAGAATGTGGACTCCCTTGTCATAGCTAAGTCGACCAACATAGACAAAGTCCGTAACATCTTCATCTTTGTCATTGATTTCACCAGGTTTGAAAAGACTAGTGTCAACACCATTACTAACTACATTGAGTTTATCCTCTGAAAATCCACTCTTGATGAAGTATGGTTTCTGTGAGGGATCTACAAGAATCACCTCATCATACTTTCTGCTTGCAAAAAGAGATGCTTTCCATGCAATACCAAAGAGCGTGGAGTAAATCGAATGCCCTGCAGCATAGGCTAAATGATATGTAACAACAAGTGGAGGTAATGACTTTTTAAAATAAGGTAGAGTGAACTCAGTACTTCCCGAGTTCATCTGAATATGAAGAACCTCAAGGTTGTGTTTTTTGGAAACCTTCGCAACAATCTTCGGGGATGAGAGAGTATCAATTGAGAAATGAGGATTAAGTTGGACCGCTCTGAATCTGTGAATTCTTTCTTCAGGAAGGCCATCTACAACTTTGGATTGTGTAAGTGCATGTACCTCGTTGTTGTGTTTGACTAATCCTTCGAGGACGGCGCCTGCTCTGATACAGAGCCCGTCTGGAGCACCGAACTTGCTCACCATACCAATCCTCATCATTATCACAACAATCTGACTCTGGGTCAAAGTCACCTACTTTTAACGTCTTCCGCTGAAAATTAACCTTCGAGTTCTGATGAGGGACATAGATTGTTGACAGCACAATCAGAACACATGGGTTTTCGAGACTTGCATGTTCTTCTTCCATGAGTACCGATGAAACGTGCATAACTGATCCATTTATCCTTCGGGAGAAGCTGCATGACATCTTTTTCGGTCTTCTCTGGTTTCTTCTCGTGCTCTGTAAATCCAAGTTTAAGACTAACTCTCATGATGTGAGTGTCCATTACGACTCCTTCAGCAATACCAAAGGCAACTTGCGTAACAACATTAGCAGTCTTTCTACTTACACCTGGAAATGTTACTAGCTCGTCAAGAGTCTTAGGTACCTCTCCTCCGTAATCTTCCAGGATCATTTTGGCAGTCTTCGTGATGTACTCTGCTTTGCGATTGTATGCACCTGTAGGTCGAATGATTATAGCTACATCATCAATAACTGCTTCAGCTAATTTTTTGGGAGTTGGATATTTTCCAAAAAGAACTGGAGTGACTTTATTCACACCAGCATCTGTTGAACGAGCTGATAGTATAGTTGCGATAGTCATCTCAAACGGATTCTTGAAGTCCAGATATGACGTTGGTGCATCCGGATATTCTTTAATCAATTTTCGAAGAACTACCAGCGCCCTCTTTTCTTCATCACTCATTACTGACACCTGTATTTCTTTTTCTCGAATACTACTTCAAATCTAGTATCATATTATTCTGATATTGTGATCTCCTGACCACTTTGACCTTTTGTTGTTAGATCATACCGAGCTATTGCTACAAGGATGATTATGTTCAGAAAGAATACCATAACGAAGAGTGACATGAAACTATTTGTTGCCTCTGAGATTAAACCTCCAATGATTGGTCCAAAGGATGCAGCTATCCAAACAATGAACCAAAATAGACTAAGAATCTTCGATGTATCCTTACTTGGTAGTCTCTTTCTGATTAATACAAGTACAATAGTATACCACAATGTATCGTTTACATATTTTAGAACAACTGCTAGAAATGAGGTCTTGAAAATAACACCTAAACCAGGTATGATTGAATTCGCAAATAAGGAAAATGATAGTGGTGCCCAATCCGGAATCCAATATGCAACAATCAAGAGTGCAGCAGAGATTGGCATGATTGCATATACAGCTAGAGCAGTTGACTTCACACCCTTTCTATCAGTGAGTCTTCCCACTTTCAATATCAATGGTACTTGGATAGCGATGGTTATGATGAACATAATCACCATTGATGGTACGTCTATAGTCAATTGTTCTTGCATGTAAATCAATGCACCAAGTTTGAAGAAAGAATCACTAATACTATCAAAAATACAGACAACGATCATCCCTGGAATTAAGGAGAGAAGAATTCCTAAGGTACGTCTATTTTCGTCAATAAAGGATCTCCATAATTTTGAGCCCTCTGCCCTACCCTCTTGCGGACTTGACTCTAGATACTTCACTCTCACTATTGTGGATATCAGAATTAGAATAGCACCAACTAGGTGAAGCTGTCTGAATATTACCCATTCCGTGAATGGAAACAGAATCCCAAATATAACAAGTGTAATTATGGATAGAGTTCTTCCTGCAGTAAACAACGAGAGAGCAAACCCGCTATGATCTCGTGGAATATTATCCATTATGTAGGCAGTTGAACCACCCTTTGTAATCTCAGCTGAAACATAGATTATCAATGCTACAACAATAAGGAGAGGGTCTATGAATAGACCAATCATCATATAGTAAATAGCCATTATGAGCATCGATACAACAGCTAAGGTCTTGCGATTGACAGTGTCACCAACATAACCTCCGAAGAAACGTGCAGTTGTTCCAATGGCTGCAGCGATGGTACCTACTCCTCCGATGAAAACTAAACTTGGTATTATACTCCAAAGATAGAGGTTGAAGAAACTTCCCAAGAACGTAAAGGCATTGAAAATCCATGCTGTGGCTAGATACGTCCTATAATTCTTCCATGCAAAAACAGCTTTTAGAGAGGCTCGAATTCCGATATTTTGATCCTGAACCTCTTCTTGTCCTATGTGGTCCATCTCTTCAGATTCGGAGAGTCTATCAATCTCCCCATCTGCTGCGTCGTTATCCAAAATATCGTCACTCCGCGCATCATCCTTGTGAACCACTTTCATTTTTACTCTTTCTCCGGACTGGTCAAACTTGAATGTCTATCGCGGCCACGTTCCGGGCTTCGCAATTGACCAAGTTCCTATATTGTCCGAAGCTATATAGTCACCTTTTCTAATTTCATCTACTTCTCACTCATCGGGAGAACCAATCCCCCGAAGTAGTGGTATTGTTCCTCGAACGTCCGAACAATCACTACTCAAACACAAGCACCTTGACCTCCCCGTCTGCTGTGGGAATAGCCATGAGTTTGTGGGTGCAAATGTCTGCTGTGATCACTAGGCACTCTGGAGGAGCGTTTGCTGTCATGAGGTTCCTGACTGCCATCTCTAGATTGCATGCAGTCAATCTGACAACCTCTGGATCAGTAAACGGGTCCACTAAGCGGCCTGTTTCGGAAGTTTCGATGTTTCCAATTATTGGCTCGAATTTTTCTGTTATCATTTTCTTTCTTTACTCCGTGTTTCTTTTTTCTATCGGGTTTCCCCGATTTTTTTCCATTTTATTAGAATGGTTCATCTACTGGGGTTGGGGCACCATGGGGTTGCATTTTTTGTTTCTCTCCTTTTTTTTACATGTTCTCTTTCTCTTTTACGAAAGGTTGGCGGTTGATTCCTTAGATGACTCATACAAGTCATCCTGGGACTCTCCACGCCATCTCTCAATGTTCTCTCTTGTTGAACTCTCACACTGCAGAGAATAGCTAAGAATCCCATACCAACCAATGTCCAGCAATGCCGGATCTTCAAGCGAAATTCATCCACCAGGGAGTGTGTTGATTTCCATATTCCAAATCTAGTTTCCACTAGAATGGGCTAGGATCTTCACACGGTGGTTGAACTACGGTTGAGATACCGTGCACGACACCAATTGATAGAAGCTCCAATGCTGCACGATTCTTAGTCATGCTCTCATAGAGAGTTCGTATCTTGTCTGTGCTAATCGCTTTCACCTCCTTCATTGCTGAACATGGTACGATATGGTGGACACACTGACTTTAGCTCTAGCCGCTGGGACCTGAATGACCTTATGTGTCATAGTTGGCCGCCTGCCTCTGACTAGATAGGTAGATACTCTGATCTAGATAGCTCAGTAACATCTGACCTATGAGCTCAGTCTGCAGTGTGAATCCAAGTATACAGTACCAAATCTGACATAATAAGGGAGTGGTGTGCGGAGAGATTTACTAGAAGAGAGTCTTAATACGATTAGAGAGGCATACAATTTACACCCTCAATGATGTGTTATCTGGGTAATACTAGCATACTATGAAGCGGTCCACCAACACATTCTTATCTTAACATTTGGCCATATTACCTAGATATTCGGTGGATATCATGAGATATTTGGGACCGGGAGAATTACGCCTATTGGGTCGATTAATAATTGATCCATCACAACGTCAAGCAGCTCTTGCTCGGGAACTTGGAATATCTCGGTCTGCCGTTAATCAAATTTGGAGTAATCTGTCTACAGAGAATAATATGAGAATCCGAGGTAATCTCGATTTTGGTAAAATTGGTCTTCAGATGATTTTTGGATGGGCTGTTTCAAGCGGAGGTTCTGATATTCTCACCAAATTCAGTCGTTGGCTTGAATCAAGTCGTTTCGTCACATCCATCTCATTATCACTGATGTCCTCAACCTTTGATTCACGGTTGTATTTCGAAGCGCTACTTCCGATGGGTAGTCAAGCAGGATGGTTTCACAGTCAAGTTGATCGTTTTCGGAAGAAACCATATTCCCTTGAGATTTACACAAGTGAATGTTCAAGAATCTCACATCACATGAATCTTGGTCTATTTGATGGGATAACATGGCAATTTCCAGACAATTTCCGTCTTGAAGCCTCAATAGGTGCTGCCCGTGGCTATGTTGATATCCTTCCAGATGAAGGAACCATCAAACAGACTACTCCAACTGCCATCAAAGCTGAAGGTCTCCTAGCTGTTGCTGTTCTTGAGAATGATTACTATGCAACAGCTACGAGTCTAGCCAACTACTATGGAGAACTAGGATTCACACCTGACTCTGGCAGAACCTTTCGTAGAAGGATACTCAAGGTGCGAGAAAGAATCATACACCCGTATGTTGAGATTGATAATATTGGTCTAAATCAACGAGTTTTGGTGTGTCTACGTGATGATACCTATTACGAGTCAGCTTTTTCACGACTACTTCATGCTCAAGCAGGAACCTTTCCAAAAGCTCGTGTAGTTTCTGGACCAAGTCTTACTCTGCTTGAACTAGCGATTCCACGTTCTGTAGAATGGTTAGAACTTTCTGAAATATTATCAAAACTTGCAGGTAATGCTTCGGAGATATGTACATTTATAGCCGACATGGGAGAAAGGAGAACACGGCTTGAGAGTGTGGTGGCTCATTTAACATCAAGCCCACCTTCTGGATGAAACCATCCGGGGTTGAATATATTGAATAGGACTAGAACGGGTTCAGGAGAAACGAATCAAGACCCTAGTACAGGTCAGGTTTCTTATACGACTCCGTTTGATGATTTAATACCTAAACTTGAGGATACAGAAGCTCAGTTCTATCTTGATGCAATTAGGATTTACTTGGGTTTGTGTGAAGGTACTATCCCTATGGATATCGCACTCAAGGCTGTCGACACATTGAAAGATAATCCAGAGTATACTGCATACCCGACCAATCCTACAACTATACCGATCAATCCACGTTTCAAAATGAAAATGCTTGATAATCTCCGAACGCTCAATAAGTTCAACCTATTTACAAAGAGTTCAATAAAATCAGCATATAATTTTGCATTCTTAATTGAAGAAAGCCCCATTAGCAATGCAGATCTCTCTGTATTGTCTGTTTTAGCAAAAAATCCGTCTATCTCTCTTGTTGATGCTTCTAAACTTCTTCATGTCACTCCAAGAACAATCGCCCGTTCAATAGAACGACTGCGCGAAGTGAACAATCTTCGTGTTTCCACTTTCGTTGATTTTACTGCTTTCAACCTTCAGTCAGTAATGCTATTCTTCACTGTTCAGGAGGGTCTGGATTGGGAAGATATAGAACGAGGATTTTCAAAGTATCCTTTTACAAAAAGTATACTCAAGACTACCATGACTGATGTTGGATATGTTACTTTTCTCTTTCCTAATTTTGAAGAAAACAAACAGATTTTCCATAGGTCTATCAAGAATGTTTCAAAAACGATTTTTGACTATTCCAGCTTGCATTATCAAGTTGCTTCCGGAGCGACTTCTAATGTTGGTCTATTCGACAATGATCAGTGGGAGTTACCTCTTCATCTAGAAGATATGCTACAGAAGGATAGGGAACCAGATAGCAGTAACTTTCCTCCCATCCTTAATTGCTCTGGTGTTAAACCTGAATTGAAAATTGATGATTATATAATAGCCTCACAAATACAACTTGGTTCTCGAGAAGCACCTAGTAAAATCAGTGAGATTCTTAGCACAAAAGGGTACGATTATGATGGAAAATTAGTGTCGGCTGTTTCAAGGAAACTTCAGAATCGCAATCTATTCCTATCCTACCTTGTTTTCGCTCTTCCTAAATTGACTTCCAACTTTTGTTTCGAGATAGTCTGCAATGAAAAAGTTAGGTCTCGAATCTTAGAAACAATTGGACGATTTCCTTGGACTATCTACTATTTGTCATCAAGGGGTATAGTAGTTTGGACGATGACACCCGGAGAACATCAGGTAGAATACTATCAACTAATCAGAGCATTAGAACAGCAACCTGGTGTTCAGTCAGTCAATCCAATTATGACAATTTCATACCGTGGCTCAAAATCAATGATAGACCTCACAAGAAATCTGACCTATGAGAACGGAAAATGGTCAGTCAGTTCTGAAGATATCGAAATGGATTCCTACTTTGAATTCTAAAGTCTGTTCTTTGCATCAACTAATTGTTTAACACCCCTGAGAGATGCTCCCTGAGGGGGTCCATACACCACCATATCAACGCCTAATTGTTTGTAAGATTCCAATTGATTGATATTTACCTCAATATCGCCGCAAAGACTGAATCGATCGAGGATTTCCTGACCTATCATCTCCACAATGTCTTGAGTTAGACCATATTTCCTCATTTTGTCAATTGCGGGCTGTAGCTCTTTTTTCAATCCAAATCTCCTCAGAATTGATTGACTCATTCCCAGAGCAACAACTGCAGCTGAGGTCCTGATACCAGGATGTTCATCACACTTCTTTGAAGAACCAATCAATGAGGGCGGGAAAGCTCCGATTTTGAAGCCCTGCGGTCTTTTACCAAGAGTGGTTATAGCCCAACGTAGCATTTCTGAATCCGAGAAATTTAGGAGAACCCCATTAGAACAAGTAGATGCTTCAATCATTTTTGGTCCCTGTGCTCCTAGGAAAACCCGAGTTGTATCATATTCTCCAAGACCTTCACGTATTGTAGTCACAGAATCACACATTCTTTCCACAATTGTTGAAATCTCCCCATATTCGATTCCAACATCATGTAATTTGGATCTATCTCCTGGACCGAGAAGTAGGTCGAACCGCTCACCGTGCATCTCAATTAGTGTAGTCATCATCTGCAAGATGTGTGCCGGTGAGTAGATGAGTGGGCTAAGAAGACCTACACCAATTCTGCAGTTTTTAGTATTCTGTGCAATCACTGAAGCAAGAACTGGTGACAATCTAGTGGCAGGAAAATCAGTCACCCATACTGTATCTATCCCTCCTTGGTCTGCTTCAACTGCTTTCTCAACAATCTCAGATACAGGTTCTCTAAGGTTGATTGCAATCCCCCATTCCATCACTTGTTCCTCCTCAAGTGAATCTCTCGGAATATATCTGTCATTGCTTCTCTCCAATCACCAGTAAATGGTGGGCCTAATAGTAGTTCAGTAGCACCAAGTTCATTGATTCGTTCAAATCTATCAACCATATGTTCACAGGATCCAGAAATTGCAAATGTATCAATGAAATGCTGATCAACGAACTCAGCTCCTCCTTTTGGTCCTGATTCAGCGACAGCCTGACGAATCTTGATTGCTCTATCTTGGTCAATATCGAGCAAATCCAATACCTGTTTAGGTGTATCCGCCACAACAATAGCTACAACACTCTTCGCAAGTTTCTCACTTCCCCCTTTGAAAGTGGGAATTGTTGGAAGCCATACAACCTTTTCTACATCTTCTATCTTTCTCCCCTCCGCAGCTGCAGCCTTATCAACAACTTCGATCGCATATTTGATGTAATCTATAGGTCCTGATAGTATCACTCCATCTGCAATTTTTCCAGCTAATTTCAACATCTGGGGACCTCGAACACCATAGAATATTGGAATGCTTACTGGCGCATCTATACTGAGGTTGAATTCATTGAGATTTACTAATTCAGTTTGAATCGTTACTGATTCTGTTTGGAAAAGTTTTCTGAGTGTTTGGGTAGATTTACGCAATTCTGTAACTGGTTTATTCAGATGTATCCCATGTTTGATGAGATCCTGCATTCCCCCGATTCCAATTCCTAGAGTATAGCGTCCATTGCCCACCTCATGTAACGTAAGGGATCCCCTTGCAATTGTGGATAGATTGTGAACCGTGATTGGTATAATACCAGTACCCACTCTGACATTTTTTGTCCTACTAAGCAGGTCTGCGGAAAGAATAGAGGTTTCTTGTCCAATCCCAATATCTTCTCCCACCCATATACCTTCAACTCCAAGTGTTTCTGCGTTATCTCCTATCCACTTGGTGGCTCTAACACTCATACTTGTGGTGATACCAACACTCGCTCTATACATTGCATTTCTCGTATCACTTCTCCTCTATCAAGTATTCGTTTTTCTCAATAAGGATACGTATTTCTACATTCACGTCAATAGACAGAGTTGATTGAATTGAGTCGAATCGTCTGGGGAATCACCGGGTCTGGTGATAGAATAGAAGAAATCATGGACAGTATGATAGAATTGTTGACCGAAGATGATTTGCGAATAACTGTCATTGTATCAAAAGCTGGAGAACAGGTTCTCAGATGGTACAAGCTGTGGGACAAACTGAATGCGTTCTTTAGCAAGGTGAAGAAAGAAACCAATGCGAATGTACCCTTTATCGCAGGGCCTCTTCAGGTAGGAAAGTATGATCTACTCATTGTAGCTCCACTCACTGCTAACTCCACTGCAAAGATTGCCCATGGGATTGCTGATACACTCATCACAAATGCAGTTGCTCAGACACTCAAGGGAAATACTCCTGTCATTCTGTATCCTGTAGATCAATCCCCTAAACCAGTTACGACTGAAGGACCTGATGGGATTGAATTCACGATTACCCCTAGAGATGTGGATTTAGTGAATGTTGATCTTTTACAAGATATGAGAGGTGTAGCGATACTTGAATCCCCTTCTCAGATTGTTCAAGTTGTAAGCAATCATCTTCCTGACAAAGCATAGTATTTTTACCAGTGCAACAGTTCTTGGAATGAGAAGAGGTTAGACAACTATGGAACTGCCTGATGGATTCGAATTTGGATTTGTTAAAACTGACGAAGAAGTGGAAGAGTTGTTGAATTTCCACGCAATAGTCCATCCTGAAGATGACAGAGAAGAACTTCGTAGGCAGATTGACCATCTCCCTGGATTTGGTCGAGAGATGAATTACTACATTCGTGACCTCGATACGGGCAAAATAGTGACAGCACTGAACTCTATTCCATTCGTATGGAATTACGAAGACATTCCTCTCAATAATCTAGAACTGGGTTGGGTTGGTACCCTTAAGGAATATCGAAGAAAGGGATTAAACAAATTATTGTACACACACTTTGACAATCTGCTACTCTCTGGTAATTATGATATTTCTACGATTCAGGGAATTCCATATTATTATCGTCAGTTTGGATATGATTTTGTCATTCCAATGGAACGTACTGTATGGACCCGTACAAATCAGATACAACCGTTCGATGAGAAGAATCCTCCAGAATATATGAAATTAAAGGTTCGACTTGCTGAAAAGAAGGACATCCCATCTATGATGAATCTTCTTGATGAACTCAACCAAAAACTGTTGATATATGCTTCAAGAAGTCCCGAGCTTTGGGAAATTCAAGAAACTATGAAGAAGCAGTTTGAGAATGACTTTCAATCTTATGTAGTGCTTGATGGTTCTAAGATTGTTGGATATTTCCGACTTGTTAAGAAAATCAAAAAAGATAGCTCTCCAAATAAATCTACAATCTCAGTAATAGAGAGCAGTATTCCCACTTTCAATGGGGTTCTCCGAGCACTACAATTTCTATACGCAGAAGCAGTAGAAGATGATGTCCCTCTTATTGGATCTCATGGTCCTTCTTTCAATACTCTCTCGAAAGTTATGGAGAATCTTGGAGGACGTGGAAAACCTTGGTGGAAGTATCAAATTCGTCTCCCCAATATGACTAGTTTTCTGCAGAAGATATCACCAGTTCTTGAAAGACGTCTAGAAGGCACAATGTTCGAAGGACTCACCTATGATGTAATAATGAATACATTTCAGAAATGCTACAAGCTCAAGTTCGTCAATGGCAAAATAACCGATGTTTCCAATTTAGGACCACAAGAAGTGAATGAAAATCAAGCATTCCGTGCACCACCAAATGACCTTGCTAGACTAGTTCTTGGTGCATACAGCATCAAAGAAATCGAGCAGAATAATATCGATTTCATTGTTAGAGGTGAAGTACGACTAATAGCTGAAACCCTCTTTCCAAAGAAAGAGAGTTCCGTCTACAACTATTTCTGCTGAATCGAAGTTAGTCCAAGTCAGGAATAGTCATTTCCACAGCAAATTTCGCTCCGCATGGACAACTTGCATTAATCGGATATTTGTCTGGAGTATCAATACTAATGGTGGCTCCTTGCATTGCAGCCTTGTCGATCATTGCTTGCATATTGTGAACCATATATTTTGCAAAACCAGAAACAAGATCTGGGATTGACATATCATCAATCCAATAGATAAATCTTGAACAAGATGGACAGTGACTAGTTATCAATCCCGTGCCATCTCCACAGCTCGAACATGTAAGTTCTGTATGATGATAATCTGGAGCATTGGGACAGGGCAAATTCAGAGTATTCTTTGTACCACATCGGTAACAATAATATTCAAAATTGATAGTCTGATTCATCACAGTTCAACTCTGTGCTACATTGTTGACCAATAAATCTCTTTGTTGCACTAGTGGTTCTCTCGATTTTGGTGGCCTAATAAGGGACACATCTGATAGTACAACGGAGTGTTCACAGTTGCTGATTGAACGTTCAGATACCAAACTAATGTCCCTTCTCTTAGTATTTCTATCAGAGAATTTTGAAGCTAGTACAAATCGATGCAACGTTTGTGATTCTACCACACCTAGTTTTGGAAAATCATTCCTTATCAGTGGTAAATGGGTTTGTGTAAGTTGCATTGTTAAAAGAATTAGAACGAACTCATGCTAGAAATCTCTTCTTAATCCCAACAGTGAAAAGTGAGTATTGCTATCAGTAGAGTCCTAGGTGAATCTATTGAAGACTAGAATTCAACCACATCTAAGAGTTGGAGATGGCGACGTAGAAGAAGTCGTCATAATCACTGGAAATCCCGATCGTGTTCCAAAAATTGCTGGAAAAATGAAGGATCCCGAAGAAGTAGCTCGATACAGAGGTCTTGTTACATATCGTGCCTACACCCCAAAGGGAAATCCTGTGACGATTGCTGGAACAGGTATGGGCGTTGCATCAACCCACATCTGTATTGAAGAACTTGCTAATTTAGATGCCAAGGTGATACTGAGACTGGGCAGCTGTGGCGGAATCGACCCAACAGTTGTAACTGGTGACGTTGTTGTACCAACTGGTTGTGTCAGAGATGAACGCGCGAGCCTTAATTATGCTCCAATAGAGTATCCTGCGGTAGCTTCGCCTGATTGGTTTAGTGCACTCTATCATGAGATATCAAAGCTTCTTCCATCTGACCGGGTCTATTCAGGAATTTGTCTCACCACCGACATCTACTATACGAACCCAATTTACGACAAATTGGATCTCTGGACACGAGCAAAAGTGAAGTGTGTCGAAATGGAGAGTTCACTCGTCTTTACATTTGCTCAGACCCGTGGACTTGATGCAGCATCCATTCTGTCATGTGATGGAAATCTTCATGGTGCACAAAAGGGAGAGCAGAAAGATGAGAGTGAAGAAACTGGAGAGCAGGACCCACTCATCATAGAAGCTATTGAGAAAACAATTCTGGCTACTGCTAATGCTATTGACCACTTCTATGAAAAATAGATACATATGCAAGGTGTAAGAAATGGTGTCCGAGGGTCCAGCAGTCAGGTCCTATTTGGTAATGAAAGCTGAGTCCGAGAAAGCTTTGAAGCTTGCTGAGGAATGGTGGGGGGATAAAGAAGTTCCTAGTTACATCAAGATTCACCGATTTGAAATGAGTGATGTAGAGGAATTCGTAGGTCTATACAATCGATGCTTTTTGGCATCTCCTGATCCTTTCTGCCCTCTTACACCAGAGCAAGCAAAACAGCTTGATCCTGAAGGCATCTTTGTTGCCAAGCTATGGGGGAAACTTGCAGGTTTCATTGCATGCTTTGTAGAAAAACAGAGCGAGTCTAATTATGGAGAGATTACTGGAATCGGTGTCCTCCCAAGTCGAAGGAGAAAAGGAGTGGCAACTGCTTTGATTAAGAGTGCATCCAAATATTTCCTAGATTCAGGTGTTGACGAAGTGTACTGTGAGGTCTATGAGGAGAATCTACCTTCTCAAATGTTGATTCAAGCCTATGGGTTTGTTGAAGTTGGAAGGAGAGATATCCCCATGCAGACTGGAGCTCCAGTGGAACCTACATCTTCTGCTGAGCTACCTGGTGGTAAAATTATGCGCAGACTAGGTCTTAGACCCCGGGCAGGCTGTGAAACTTGTAGAGATATTTGAGTGAGGACTGGGCAACTTTTTAGTGAGGTATCACTATTCAGAAAGTGCTATGTACGAGTCTGAAACCGAGGATTCTCAAAATCCTAATTCCAGAAGAAGGCTCTCTCTCAGACGTTTTGAAAAAGTGACTAATCCTCGGTCAATACATGGTATCTACCCCTATAGAGGAAAGATGTCACCGTTAGATGCATCCCAGGTAATCAAACAATTACCTTCAGATTCACTCATCCTTGACCCATTCTGTGGAACTGGCACAATTCTCTATGAAGCTCAAACTTATGGCTTGAATGCTATCGGTGTTGATAACAATCCTCTTGCTTGTACAATTGCACGAGGAAAGACTGAACCTCTCAATAAGGAAACTACAATGGTACAGCTTGAGAATACAATTGAAGCTGCCAAATCCCTTTCTAAAGTCGAAAGTATGCCCTCACAACCTGCTAGGTATTTTCACAAGAAGACAGCAGATCAAATCATGCGAATACTTTCATTATCTGATACTTTCTCAACCTACCTTCTTTCCAGTTTCTATGGTGCAATATGCCTAACTGCTCGTGCATGTAACGATTGGTTGTGGACTTCAACTTCAGTTGGAAGGATAAACAAACCTTTACAGAATGTTGATTTCTATTCAACATTATTACGGAAGGCTCGGAAGCACATCGGATTTGTAATAGGCACACCATCTGTAGCAATACACACGCATGATTCACGAGAACTTAGTAAAATCGTGCGTAAAAAATCAGTGGATGTAGTATACACGAGCCCCCCCTACTTTGATGCTCTAGACTACACTGGTTACTATACGAAAATTGTGCTGGAGATTCTAGGTGTTGACAGAGCAGAAATTCGTGATGGGTTGATTCAGAGATATTCAACATATCAAGAAGAGATGAAGAGCGCGCTCCAATCGATTGATGTGGTGCTACGAGATAACGCAATAGTAATTTTTGTTGTAGGTGATAGAATGGTTCGAAAGAAGCTTATTCGAGGAGCTGACTTCTTTACTGATATCGCCCCATGGAAAAATCCCTATATTGTCGAGCGAGAATATACAAAGACTGCCAGTTCTCTGTGGGATAAGATCAATACTACACAAAGAAAGGAACAGGTAATTGTCTGGGACCTTGCACATGGAGGACGCAAGTGAAATGACTCGACATCTTGTTGTTACTGGTGACAGCAGGCAAATGGACCAAGTCCCCGATGATTCAGTTCATCTTGTAGTTACCTCTCCCCCTTATTGGAACCTCAAAGATTATGGAAATGATGAAGCCATTGGTCAATCATCTTCTTCCTACGAGGAATATCTCAATTCAATATGTGAAGTATTCAAAGAATGTGTCAAGAAGCTCGTACCTGATGGAAAACTCATTGTGAACATCATGCCAATACTACTTCCCGGAAAAACTTCAAAATTCAAACGAAGAGTTACAAAATCAGTTCTTACAGAACTTGAGGAGTTTATGGACTCACTCGGTAACATGTATTTTCACTCCCTTTACATCTGGGACAAGAGAAAAGCAGTACGCTTCAGTTCCTGGGGTTCGTATCCATATCCACCAAATCTATTGTCAACATACCCCTATGAATGGATTATTGTCTACTCTAAAATGGGACAACGTCGAGGTGTAGATAAAGAAATCAAAGAAGCCTCGAAAATATCTCATGAAGAATTTACAGATTGGGTACAGAACTCTATTTGGGACTTTCAACCAGCATCAGCTAAACAAGAAGATCATCCAGCACCTTTTCCAGAGGAACTTCCACGACGTTGTATTCGGCTCTATTCTTTTGTAGGTGATACAGTTCTCGATCCTTTCGCTGGAAGTGGAACAACGTTGAAGGTTGCAAGGGAGCTGGGACGTAACTCTATCGGATATGAGCTGAATCCTGAGTATACCTCAATAATCCGTGACAAGATAGGGGCGGACGATGAAGCAAATGATGATGTTTTTGAATTTACTATTAGTTAATGATAAACCTAATTAATGAAAAAGTTCCAATAGTAAATATCGTGTGGAGTTATTCGGGGTTGCCTGTCAATGACTCTATCTAAGGGAGGGAGATGAAAAAAATTGCGTTACGACGTAATAGTAATTGGTGCTGGACCTGCAGGATCAGTAGCCGCATATGAGAGTGCAAAGAAAGGTTTCAAAACTTTGCTGCTTGAGAAGGCTTCAATCCCACGTGAGAAGGCATGTGGCGGCGCTGTGATGTATCATGGAATCCGTATGATAAATGGAGAAGTCCCACTAGATGTAATTGAAAGGAAGATTTACGGTCTTAGATTTGGTTTCCTCAATGGAACTTCATCCGAATTTATTACGGACAAATTGATTGGGATTACTGTCTTTCGCGATAAATTTGACGCGTTTCTTTCTGAGCGTGCAGTTGAGGCTGGGGTTGAATTATTGGATGATGCTCGTGTCATACACACATCGGTTTCTGATGATTGTGCAACTATACAACTTAAAGATGGACAAGAGTTCAAATCGGAGTTTCTTATTGGTGCGGATGGTGTTAATTCGATAGTCAGTCGGTCTCTCAAATTGCGACCTAAACGGAAGGATTTGACCAAATTTGGCCTTGGAATGGAAGCAGATTTCCATGTTGGAAGAAAAGGTGTGATGAAAGCGACGAATGGAGACCCTTCTGTCATAGAAATAGTTCCAGTTGAAAACAAAATAAGTTATGGATGGATTTTTCCGAAACGGGAACATCTTGCGATTGGTGTTGCCGGAGGTAGTACACTCATGCAAGACCTAAGGTCCGATTTTGATGGATTTTGTAAAACCCTTGAAAAGAAACTAGGTGTGGAACTAAAGCTAACGCAACGAAGAACTGGTTTTCTTGGAGGTGATGGCCTGCAAAGTACTAATGTTGCAGACAGAGCTATCTTAGTTGGAGATGCTGCAGGATTCGTAGATCCAATGATGGGTGAAGGAATAGGATATGCAATGCAATCAAGCAGAATTGCAGTGGATGTTATCAATCAAGCAATGAATGAGAATAAACATGATTCTGCTGCATTATGGAACTATCATTTCCTCTGTCAGAAAGCATTTTCTTCCAATTTCCAGATGGCTGGACGAGCAGGGACAATGGGAATCTCATATGCATCTAATCTTCTTCCTAGAATTAATGGCCATAAATTGGCTTCAGATGTGATGGCAATGGTCGCAAGAGGAGAGATTGGCTATGCAGATATTCCATATGTTACCCTCAAGAAACTTCCAAGGCAACTTCCTGCAATTATCAAGCAAGTAGTGCAATCACGTATTCAGTCTCGGAACTGAAAACCTTCATAGGGAGATATGACTTACCCCACAGTAATGAGAACTCTTCGTCCTGTTTCAGCTTTCATAATCATTGTACTTGCTGTTTCTATAGTACAAGTCAGTGGTCAAGTTACCCATACTCCTATCTTTGATGGTGAGAGTGCTTTCGGTTTTCTTACAGGACAGTGTGATTTTGGTCCGCGTCCTCCTGGTTCAGAGAATCTGACTTTGTGCAGAACTTACATTTCAGAAACTCTGGAATCTTTCAATTGGACTGTTTCAATTCAGAACTTCACTTACATGGAAACGCCATGTGCCAATATCATTGCAACTTGGAATGGCACAACAGATTCTCCTATTATCCTAGGAGCTCATTACGATACTCGACCTAATGCAACATCTGATTATCCTGCCAATCGTTCTCTTCCAATTTTGGGTGCTAACGACGGTGCAAGTGGAACTGCAGTCTTGATGGAGCTAGCACGTATTCTACCCACTTCCGAACGATCAAAGGTTGAACTAGTCTTCTTCGATGCTGAGGACTCGGGTCAAATTAATGGATGGGATTGGATTCGAGGAGCGGTACACTACGTATCTGAACTCACAACTATCAGAAAGAATTCAATTGAGGCCATGGTTCTTGCTGATCTGGTGGGTGATGCAGAACTCTATCTTCCAAAGGAAGGTAGTTCAACTGATTCACTTCAGAATGTCATATGGTCAATTGCTGCAGATCTGGGATACAGTAGCACCTTTGTGAATACTGCAGGGTCTTCAGTCACTGATGATCACCGACCATTCTTGGATGCAGGTATCCCTGCCGTAGATATAATTCAAGTTCCATTCCCTTCATATTGGCATACCCTTGAGGATACGCCCGATAAGTGCAGCGGGGATAGTTTAGAGAAGGTAGGTAGGGTTTTGGAAGTCTTTGTCGTTGAATACGATGCAGAAAATGGAGGATTTTCTCCGGATTTACCATATGTCCTCTATGCCGCATTGATTATTCTCGCACTGGTCATACTCATCGTAGCATATCAACGAATGAAACGGTAAACAAATGTTACAAGCTTTTAAACGGCTTTATTCCACAATCTCTTTTGACATTAGAGTTCTGGTGAATCAGTTTGGAGAAGACATTTCTATTTAGACAAAACAGCGGCCATTCTTCTCCACTCACCTGTATATCAGTAGGTCCGAAAGGAAAATTCGTAGTTTGTGGAAATGCAGCATCTGATATCTTCGTTGTAGACACAAAGAATGGTAAACTCAAACAAACAATTTCTGGTCATGATGGAAAAATCACAGGTGTATCCTTTATTCGAGACAGGTTTCACGTTCTTTCCAGCAGTTGGGATACTACAACTCGCCTCTGGGATAGCAAAGAGAAAGATTCACCACTTGTATTGAAACATGGAACTGAAGTGAAAACGCTAACAGTATCAACTGAACTAGGAAAGGGTGTAGCTGGAGCTCGTGATGGTGAACTCAAAATATTTTCATTGAGTACATTGAAGAATCTTAGAAACATTCAGGCTCACAAATCAGATATTTCCGGTCTTGTTTTTCTTGAAGATGCTGCAAAGCTTGTTACCAGTTCATGGGGTGGAGAGTGTAAGCTTTGGAATTTGACCTCCTATGAGCTAGAAACAGAATTAGTCAAAAAGAAAGAACGTATTCGATCTCTTGCAGCAACTCCTGATGGGTCAAAGCTTGTTCTTGGTATGCATAGTGGAAAAATTTCGTTGATTGATATAGAAACCCGTTCAGAGATTAAACAATTGGTTGGACACAAAGATATCGTTGAATCCCTTTCTATTGACACAACAGGTGAGAGATTGGCATCGGGTAGTTGGGATCGAACGATTCGTCTTTGGTCATTGAATAGTAACAAGGAGATATCTTCAGGCAAGTTGCTCGCAGGAATCACAGCAGTTGAATGGGATCCAAAGGATGAAGTGGTATATTCTACGGATTTCTCGGGTGCAATAACTTCATGGAATATCTGAAGTTCCTACTACTCTGACTCAGCCTTACTGGGTAGATTGGCTCTAATGACAATATTCACAAATCCTTGACTATTCCAAGTCAAACGGATACGCCCATACCTTTTGTTGGCAGGCATTCTTCCTTGTGTATCAGCTTTAACGGGATTTCCTTTCAATATTTCAATTATTTTTCCAGCATTCTGATTTCTGCTGAATTTATCATAGGGAATTGGCACCCGTGTACTATCTGCCAGTGTCAGAATCAATGCTTTCTCTGATATCTCCACAATTGGCTGTGAGAATATTGCCCTCCCCTTTTTGAAAAATGGAGTTTTGTCTCGCATGCTTCTGATATTAATAGCTAATTTTCTGTGCCGTGCAATCTCTGCAGCAGCAGACCTCACCACATCATTCAGATAGGTTTCTCTGTTATCGAATCGTTCAGAGAACTCCTCTTTAATTTCATCTATAATCTGTGTCTTCTTTATTAGACGATTCTTTAGCAGGGTTTTGATTACCCAATTGGTAGCTTGTACATATCGGGAGAACTCCTCTTCAATAGGAATCTGTTTCTCTCGAGTTAACGCTACACTTGATAGTTTGAGCAATATCATCTCAGGCATTAGAATCACTAATTCTAACTCTACAAGTGTATCTAATCAATCTAACTCAGAACATCCCAAAACTAGATTCTGTGAGCTAGAAACTGAACCTCACTTATTATCCGATTAATCTCTGCAGGTTGGATATCGTAGGCACCATGCTCAACAAGAATCAGTTTGAAGAACTCTTGGTCACTTATCCTTAACATAGGGATGAACGCGACATCTTCAGTATCTTGTCCCATTGCAGCTACCATTGATCTTCCCAAGGTGCATGTAGACTGCCGCATTTCTAATACTGCAAGTTCGTAATCACCAGCATATGTAAGACTTCGAGCTCCATGATGTTCTCTTTGTGCCTTGGCAAGTATTCTGGTAGCTTCTATTGCATGACTTTCTGAAGCAATCTCTTCAAGCTGTTTTTCGGTCCTTTCCATCCAGTCTCTAATCTCTTCAAGAATGACAAGCAACTTTGGTTCATCCATTCCCTTCAATTTGAATGTACGAAGGAATAGTTTGTAGGTGATTGGATCAAGCATCCGAATTTCAGTCAATACTTCAGCTGGCCTGAGCATAGTGAAGATATTGTTCGTCATCATAATGACTCGAGCAAGATGAAGAAGGCCATCCCGTGCTTCATAGATTGCGCTTTCTTCATCCTCATCATCAAGGAATTTCTTAGCACTGGCGAGCTCATCCAGCGCTAGTTTTTTCACGTTATTGATGACCTCGTCCGACCATACATAATTTTGGACACTATTCTGCCAACTCTGCAACATCTTTTCTGGGTCATGTAATATTCTGGATGTTCGAAGCCGATTCACAACTTCTGATATTTTGAATACATCTTGCGTAGCACAATCTATAACTGCTTTTACTTCATCGATGGTCATAAAGGTCATATCAATGATGACCTCTTTATGAGTAGACATCAGTTGTACAGGGGCTTCATCACCATCCCAGATAATTCCGATATCTAGATCCGAAGTGGCTGTGATTGTACCTTGAACAAATGAGCCGTAGACAAAGATACCTTTTACATTTTCATGCTGTTTCCATTCTGCAACGGTATCTTTGAGAGCTGTGTCAAAGCGGCGATGAATATCGGTCATATCTTCAGATTCCCCTAATCTAACATCAGACGGCTAATATCACAAAATGTCGCAATTGTCAATAAAGCTATCTGATACGTCGCCCGACAGCAATTAATACTGGATTTTCCTCCAATATTTAGAGGAATATCCATGCCCCGTACTGATGGAAGAAGCAATGATGAGTTGAGACCTGTCGAATTTGTTAGAGGATATCTTAAGCATCCAGAAGGCTCTGTTTTGGTTTCTACTGGTGAAACTAAGGTAATCTGCACTGCTTCCGTAGAAGAGGGTGTTCCAGGTTGGCTTAACGGTAGTGGTCGTGGTTGGGTCACTGCGGAATATGGAATGCTACCTCGATCAACGAATGAACGAATGGGGCGCTACAAAGTTAGTGGAAGAACACAGGAGATTCAGCGTCTAATTGGTAGATCCTTACGGGCTGCTATTGATATGAAGAGGTTGGGTGAAAACACAATCAAGATTGACTGTGATGTCATTCAGGCAGATGGTGGTACCAGGACTGCATCCATTACAGGTGCATTCGTTGCCCTATGTGATGCCTTGGATTTTATGGTTGACATGGATATGATCCGTGAACGGCCTTTACTAGGTAATGTCGCAGCAGTGAGTGTGGGTCTGATTAAGAACGAGATACTGCTAGACCTCAATTATATCGAGGATTCAGGTGCTGATGTGGATATGAATATCGTAATGCTCGATGATGAGTTTGTTGAAGTGCAAGGTACTGCAGAAGGCGCTACTTTCAAACGTGGTATCTTGGATGATATGTTAGATATTGCATCAAAAGGGATTGGCACACTCGTAGAACTACAAAATAATGCACTTTCTTCCAAGTGAATTCACTGAAGTATGCAAGAATCCTAGCAATTGCGCATTTTTTATTGTGCACTTGACGGAAGGTTTATCTAGAAATCCTACAGGAAACGAATTGCTCTCGTCGAAGAGATGGTCTTATGCGACGTAAACGTCGTGAGGCTGATCTGGTGTTACTGGTGACGGTTTTCACCCTCGACGCATAGCAAGCTTTAAATCACCAGCCAATTAGGCTGGCTGAGCGCTCACTGAAACTTCAGTGAAGTGCAAAGATAGGTCCGAAGTTCAGAGATTCAATCCCTGAACAGAAAGGCTCATCGAGACCAGACCAAGGTAAAGGAGTCATTCTCGATGAAGGACCGTCACTGCATACGTTTTGGTGCCGTGCACCAATAGAAACAGATGCACTGATTGCAGAGGATGGAAGTACACTGATCGAAAAAACTTAAGGAAAGGAAACAAATGACCTAACGTTTTAACGTTATTATTACGAAACTCCTTGGCATGATTGGTCCAAATATACAATCATGTTCACACATTTTTGTGGACAACAGGTAATACTGTGTCAACACATGACTAGGTCCGCAAATTCGCTATACGGTCAGTGGTGGATGACTTGGTTGGCTAGCTGATGAAGGGCGTGACAAGCAGCGATATGCCGCGGGTAGACGCATGAAGTCTTTGATCCGCGGGTGCCCTAATGGGACTTCCTCACATGGGCTAATACCCCATGTGGATCCGGAGTCAATTCCGGATTGGGAACGCTCGGAACTGAAGCATCTTAGTACGGGCAGGAAAAGAAAACAACTGTGATTCCCCGAGTAACAGCGAGCGAAAAGGGAATAGGCCAAACCGAATCCCTGTGCGAAGAGTACAGGGGGATGTGGTGTAAGGACCATGAACAATTGCCTACGTTATCGAAGCCGAAGTTGTCTGGAACGACACGGCACAGAGGGTGACACCCCCGTAGGCGTAAGTTACAGGCATGTTTATGGATCCAGAGTAGCGCGGGTTGGATGTCTCGCGTGAATGTCGGAGGTACAATCTCCGAAGCCTAAATACTCAGCCAAACCGATAGTAAACTATGTAGCGCGAGCGAAAGTTGAAAAGTGCCGCGGAAGCGGGGTGAAAAGCACCTGAAACCACTGATCTATACAAAGGATGCTGATTACAAGATTGGATACTCGGTGAACGAAGCGTGAGCAATCGCGTTGTAGGAATCGAGTGGATCGAGTCAGCATCATCCGTCTTGAAACACGGGCCAGGGAGTTCATGGGCGTGGCGAGGATAAGGCAGAAAGCCGTAAACGAAGGGAAACCGAGAAGCCCGCAACTGCTTGCAGTGAGGGGCCGCGTGTGAAAGTGCGCGAAGTCACTCCCGTGACACGAGAAACCAGTCGATCTTGGCGTGGGCAGGATGAAGCCGGGCGAAAGCCCGGTGGAGGTCCGAAAGGGTTCTGACGTGCAACTCGCTCCGTTGACCTGCGCGAAGGGGTAAAAGGCTTATCTAGACTGGTGATTGCTCGTTCTCCGCGAAGTTGGTCGTAGCCAAGCCCTGCTTGAGGTATCATGTGGTGTAGAGCACTTTTGGATGTGCCCGGGAGACGTCAAGTCTTTCACCATCCCGAAAACTCCGAAGCTGCATGAACCGTAGACGGCAGGAGACGGGTGCCCGGGGTAAGCCCGGCAGGCCGAGATGGGGAGAACCGAGAGTATGGTTAAGGTCCCTAAATACCAGATAAGTGCGGTGAAGAAGGGCGTCGAGAGCCCAAGACAGTCTGGGGGTGAGCTTAGAGGCAGCTATCCCCGAACGAAAGCGTAACAGCTCACAGACCGAGGCTCTCGGCCTTGAAAATGGACGGGGCTAAATCTGGT